>Ga0304729_1001979_pt1 | contig 12812 bp, 13 predicted proteins | sample C_131016_MF_Meta_FD_190475 | JGI IMG/M metagenome (GOLD analysis project Ga0304729, IMG submission 190475) | Freshwater microbial communities from Lake Croche, Canada to study carbon cycling - C_131016_MF_MetaG (v2) (version 2) | ecosystem: Environmental > Aquatic > Freshwater > Lake | place... | reverse complement strand
CATGAATCATATCCCCTACAAAGGTGGAGGTGATGTTGTCAAAGGCATCCTCACAAATGAAATTCAAATTGCTTTTATGGCTTTATCAAATGTTGCTGGATTGATTCAATCCAATAAAGTAAAAGTTTTAGCAGTTGACGGCAACAACCGCTCTCCTCTTGCGCCGGATGCGCCCACATTGCAGGAAGGCAAGTTTTCTGGCGTTCCGTTTAGGATTTGGTACGGGTTGTTTGGACCTAAGGCAACTCCAAAAGCAGTTGTGTCAAAAATTTCTAATGAATTCTCTAAAATTCTCACAGATCCAGCAATAAAAGAACGTGTATTTACTTCAATGAGCCTAGAACCATTGACCATGAGCTTAGATCAATTTCAACAATTTCTTAAAAGCGATCGATTGCGCTCAGAGCAGTTGGTCCGCATGTCTGGCATTAAAATGGAGTAATATAAAAAAACAAAAGGTCTATGTTTTACGGGGCAATTTTGCAAGCCGCAAACCTGGAAGATCCGCAAAATCTTTAACGTTCAGTGTCAACAACTCGTAGCCGTGCTCTATGGCTTGTGCTGCAATCCACAAATCGTTATTACGAGGTCGAGGTGATCGACCTGTCTGCTTAACTGCGGCCGCAAGCAGCCCAAAACTCGCAGCCGTTTGTTTGGTTACATCTATTGTCGGCCGACTCTCCAATTGCCGCAAGTATGATGCACGCATTGCGCGTTCTGTTGGGTCTAAGCAGGAATCAACACCAAAACTCAATTCCCCCAGAGAGATCACAGAAATAAATACAGGTGAGGCACCAGCAGCGACAAGTACTGCCGTTCGATCTACTTGGTTGCTTGCAAGTCCTACCCACACGCAACTATCTAGGATCATGCCCACGGGTCACGCACTGCATCACTGAATTGCTCCTTGCTGTCAGTTAGCCAGGTATTGGCCTGCTTAGGTGTCAGCATCGTTTGACTCAACCCTTCGATAGCTTGAGCTGCACTCATGGTCCGCCGAGCAGGTACGATTTGAGCAATCAAGATTTGATTTCGTTGAATAGCCACTGTTTCTCCATGGCTACTAACCCGGTCCATTATTTCTCTGGTATTTCTGGCAAGATCAGTGGCACTAATGGTTTGCATTGATGTACCTCAAGATTATGTATTAATACATATTGTACATATTTTACGTAAAGTCAAGCCATAATTTTTTGTATGAGTATTTTTTTGAATTCTAAATAGTACAAAAAATCAAAAAAACATATGCTAAAAAGCTACTCTCACTCTCCTACTCATCAAGAGCTATTGTAAAAACCATCTTACAATTTTTCTTGGTTCAAGGTGAACTGGGCAATGCGGCTTTGTTGAACACGTTCAAAATAGACTTACACAAGGCTTGAAACATCGAATTCACCCTACTACTCTTGCTTGAGGGAAATTATTGACAGTCAGCGTGGTATCTATGCAGATACTGCAGGACGACTTAGTTTGAGCATCTAACGCCCGAATTAGTTATTTTTAGCAAGCCACAAATGAAAAATCTTCTACAGAGTGTTGATTTCATTTTTCTTGGTGCAGATCTTTGCTTCACAAAGGAATTGACACATCCTCTGCGTGTGCATAAAATACACACATGGAAAATGCCAAAATATACAATTGGAACCCAGATAAAAATCAATTGTTGGTAAAAGAGAGAGGTATTACATTTGAACGTATCGTTTTTGCAATTGGCTCTGGTGACGAGTTAGCTGTTCTAGAACACCCCAATCAAGAAAAATATCCGGGACAAAAGATTTCAATCGTACAGGTAGATGATTACGTTTACGCAGTTCCGTTCATAGAGAACGACACAGAAATATTTTTAAAAACAATCATTCCTAGCCGAAAGGCTACTCGGCAATACAGGAGTCAATAATGAAACCAAAAATAAAATACGATGAAGAAGAACTTGGCATACTAGAAGCCTGGGAGACAGGGACACTTAAACCGGTGAAGGACTCAGAACAAGAGATTAAAAAGCACAAAACCGTTGCTTTGGAAACCTTCAAAAAAGACCAACGTCTCAATATTCGCATCTCCAGTAGAGATCTAAAGAATTTGCAAGCTCGTGCACTTGAGGAGGGGATTCCTTACCAAACATTTGCTGCAAGTGTTTTGCATAAATTCGTAAGCGGTCACTTGGTAAGTCAACGCTAAGAGTTGATACTAAATACATGAAGTAATAATTTCCAACCCACTGCCTAGTTTGAGTATCTAACTCCCTACTTAGATACTTTTAGCAAGCCACAAATGAAAAAACCCTCTAAAGAGGGTTGATTTCATTTAGTTTTTTGGTGGGACGAGCGAGATTCGAACTCGCGACCAACGGATTAAAAGTCCGCTGCTCTACCGGCTGAGCTATCGTCCCTAACAAAACTAACCAAGCCAATGATTATAGCAAACTTTTACAAGCTTTTAAAAATTCCACCACCCATCCAATAAAGCAATCCATGTATGTTGACTACACATTGTCGACGTCAATTTATTTTGACAACAGATCTAAAACCCAGGCTGCCGCACACAAGCCAAAGCTTGCAGTAACGGTGACCGAAGAACCAAAACCATGGCAATTGAGGTCACCTCTGCCACTGACATTTAAAGACTCGGCATCTTGCTCAATCATCCAGGGACTGAGGATCTCTTCTTTGCTAAAAACACATTGAATGGAGCTTTTTTTAGCCTCCTTTGAAAGGATGCCGTCTTTTCTTAAACTGTACCTGAGCTTGGCGAGCACGGGGTCATGAGTGACACTGAGCAAATCGTCCATTTGCATCAAATCTGGTCTTTTTTTCCCACCAGCCGCTCCGATACAAACCATTTTGACTTGACTTTGTATCGACCAAGTTGCCAGTGACACCTTGGCACTGACTTGATCACAGGCATCAATTAGAAAATCAATGGGTTGAACGATTGTGGAGACCATCTCTAACCAGTTTTCGGGTTGAACAAAGTCATCAATGATTTGAACATCACAAAGCGGATGAATATCCAAAACCCTGTCCTTCATGGCCTGGCATTTAGATTGCCCAAGGGTTTGGCTTAAGGAGTGAACTTGACGGTTGATGTTGGACTCAGCAATATGATCCATATCGATGAGCGTTAAATGTCCCACGCCGCTGCGAGCAAGCGCCTCGACAACCCATGAGCCAACGCCGCCAATGCCCACCACCACCACGTGAGCCTTGAAAATCTTTTGTGCACCCGCTGCACCATACAAGCGCACAACACCACCAAAACGCCGATCAAGATCGTAGCTTTCTGTGATCCTTGTGGAGCTCAGCTCGACCATCAAACCTCTTGGTCCAACAGATAAGTCTGGTATCTGAACGCCACTTGGGCGCCCAGCACAATGAAAGCAATGACTTCAATGGCATTGAGACTCAAGGTGGACAATGAACTCAAGCCTTGCCCAAATGTGCAGCCCATGGCAACAACGCCACCCACGCCCATCAAAAGGGCACCTGTAAGATGAAAGGACACATCTCTCACGCCATTAAAACCTTCCCATCTGAGATTGCCATTGATCAAGGCGTTGAGAAAAGACCCTGAAATCACGCCCATTGCGCAAACGCAGGCATAGTTCAGCACTTTGCTCTGATCAGAGAAGTAAATCAACCATTCGATCAAATAAGCCATGGGGGACACAAATGTCAAAGACTCAATTTTCCCGGAAGTGCTTGCCAAATAGACCTCTTCAAGGGTCAACGGGTTTTCTGCTACATGCCCAACATGTGCACTTAAAAACCATGCTGCGCTCACCATCAAGCCCACAGCAACGCCAGGCCAAAGATCCGTGATTCGCTGTCTTGTATCTTGAGGGCCTTCTTGGTTAAAACCCCAACTCTTCCATGCCAACATCACCAAGAGCAAACCCAACACCAAGCCCATTGAGCTTTGATTGCGAACTGCATCAGATGAAAACACCATGAACAAGTGACCCAAGTCAACCCCATGGGGCAGATGAATGAAATAAGTCTCCAACACATTGACTCTGAACACGGCCGTGATGCCTTTAAGCGTTGCCAGTGCAGCAAACCCCATGAAGACAAACACCACCCATGACTTGATATTGCCCGTCCCCATGCGAATGAGTGTTTTGTTGCCACAACCTGAAGCCAAGACCATACCCATGCCAAACATGGTGCCCCCCAAGGCATTGGACAGCCAAAAGAGCTTGGAGCTTGCGTACAGTGTTTTTTGAGGGTCCAAGTAAGCCCATTCCACCAGCAATGCAAAGCCCAAGACCGACACCCCCATCGCGCAAATCACTTGGGATGCTCTGACCCAAGAGCCGTAACTGTAGACATCAGCCAAAGCACCCATGGTGCAAAAATGTGTTGACTGCGAGAGGTAGCCCAACAAAAAAGTCAGCGCAAAAGCAAGCCATAAAATGGTGTGCGCGAGGGCGGTGTACTGGACTTCATCGATCATGGGATAAGAAAAAAATAAGGTTCCTCCGGTGCAGAGATGTCTTTCAAGGAGACACTGCTCGGCTCAAACTGCGTTTGAGGCTCAGGCCAAGAACCCTTTAGCTTTTAAAAGAGTGTTCAGATCACTTTAACTTCAAAATTCTCTCTTTGGCCGATTGAGCCGCATCCGACTGTGGGTGCTCTTTGATCAAATCTTCCAAGGCTTTTCTAGCACCCTTCAGGTCCTTCAGTTCAATCAAGCAACTGGCGATGGACAACTTGGCGTCCGGCACACGCAAATGGTTGGGAGCAATCGAGACCAGGTTTTTAAAGCTCTGTAAGGCGGCCTTGTAATCTCTGACCGCGTACTGGGCTGTGGCCATGAAGTAAACGCTCGATGCAGCGTAACCACTGGACGGGTAGCGTTTGGCAAACTCAGCCAAGGCCATGGCAGCGAGTTGGTAATCGGCTTTTTTGAAGAGACCCAAGGCATTTTCAAACTCTTTGATCTCGGCTTGATCGGCCAAAAAGTCTTGACCATCCACACTCACCTTTTGGGGCTCTACCCGGGCCAATCGATCTTCGAGAGTTTGCGCCTGGTTTTTCAATTGCCTTTGTGTCTCTGAGAGGGCCTTGGTCAACACCTCTTTGTCGCCAGCCATCACCTGAATTTCTTGCTTCAAGCCTTCAATCATGGACTGCAAATTGAGAATGCTTTTTTTCAGTTGCACCGTCTCTTCTTGAAAGGCATTTTGATTGGACTGCAAGGCTTCAAAATTGCTCTTGAGCATCTCGACTTTTTGTCTCAAATCAAGAATGGCCTTTCTGGCCTCATCGTCATCAAAAATACCAGCATGTGCCCCAGAGCTCAGACACAGGGACAACAAGCAGGCCCACCCCAACGCATTGAACTGTTTGATCATCTTTTGCTTTATCTGTAGTTAAATTCAACGCGGCGATTTTTGGCATAGGCCGCTTCATCGTTACCTGGGACAGCGGGTTTTTCTTTGCCCAAACTGACCGCCTCAATCTGTGCTTCTGAGACCCCCAAGAGGGTCAAAGACTTTTTGACCGCTTCCGAGCGCTTTTGAGCCAGACCCAGGTTGTACTCACGACCTCCGCGGTCATCGGTATGCCCCTCAAGGGAGACTTTGCGCGACTTGTCACCACGCAAAAATTTGGCTTGCGACTCGACGGTGGGCTGTGCCTCGGCTTTGATGGCATAGCTGTCGTAATCGAAGTAGACCACCTTCTCTACACCAGCCGGTCCCATGTTCATGGCCCCGAGTGCAGTCGTTTGAACACTGGTGACAGCCGATTTGCCTGAAAGCGCATTGACGTCATCTGCGCTGACCAAGCTTGAAGACTTGTCCTCAACGGGTACTTGGTTGAGCTTCACCCCAGACGCACACCCGACCAACACCAACAACAACATCAACACCGATGACAAGCACATGCCACTTAAAACTTTTTTCATCACTGACCCTTTTTTAAACATAATCCAAAGAAGACGCTCCAACCCCCGACCCTCTACATCCAGCCTCAGTTGCCCTTGAGAAAAGGCCCCCAGTGAGGCTCTCTGATGTCACCCGCTTGCCCCGAGAGTCGAGCGGAAATTTTATTTTCCCAATTGACCGTCATCAAGGCCTCTTTGCCCTGAATTTGAGTGGCGTAAATGATGAGTTTGCCATTCGGCGCGAAACTGGGTTTTTCATCTGCAGTGGACTCCGTCAGAGCCTGCGTGCGCTCGGTGGTCAAGTCCATCAAATACAACTTGAACTGTCCACCTTGCCTTGAAATATAGGTCATGAACTTGCCGTCTGGGCTCAAGCTAGGAGAGATGTTGTAACTGCCATTGAACGTCACCCTGGCCACAGGCCCGCCTTTGGCGGGCATGCGGTAGATTTGCGGAGAGCCGCCTCGGTCACTGACAAAGTAAATGGCACTGCCATCGGGCATGAAGGTGGGCTCTGTATCGATGCTGCTGGACTGGGTCAAGCGCTGAGGCTCACCGCCAGAAGCTGAGATCAAATAAATCTGAGACCCACCATCTCGGCTCAAAGTCACGGCCAAAGACTGTCCATCGGGCGACCAAGAAGGGGCACTGTTGGAGCCTTTGAAATTGGCAACTATTTTGCGTTTGCCCGAGGACACATCATGCACATAGACCACGGGCTTTCTGGACTCAAAGGACACATAAGCGAGTTGCTGACCGTTGGGCGCCCAATTGGGGGAGATGATGGGCTCGGGAGAGGTGAGTGCTGCTTGTGCATTTTCACCATCTGCATCGGCAATCCACAAGTTAAAGCGATTGGCGCTTTTGGTCACATAAGCGATACGGGTCGAGAAGATCCCCTTTTCTGCACTCAATTTCTCATAAATGAAATCTGAAATTTGATGAGCCGCCCGCCTGAGATCGGGTGCCACGACGGCGAAGCTCGCACCTCCCAGGTCTTGGGTTTTGATCAAATCCCAAAGCCTAAAACGCACATCAAAACGGCCATCGGCCAATTTGGTGACACTGCCCGTCACAAAATTCTCTAGCCCCTTTTGTCTTAAGCCATTGAAATCCGGCCTGGAACTCTCGTCCATAGCAAATGCGTTGGTCGAGACTTTGAATTTGGCACTTCGCTCCAAATCAGATTGAATGATTTGGGTGATTTTTTGAGGCGACAGGCTCTCGTCCTTGAATTGATTGAGGTTGATGGGAATTTGCGTGATGCCAACCCCAGCAACTTCGACCCTGAACTGGGCATGAGCTTGTCCCAAGAAAGCCAAGGCGCCAAAAGCTGTAACGACCACAAGCCCAGCGCGAAGGGTCCTAGCTTGCAGGCAAAGCTTGCTCCATGTATTTTCAATCCAAGCCGTGAAAGCGTTCAACATGATTTTTTTGATTCAAACAATAAAGCGTAAAGTACTTGGCAAAAGTGCCTTGGGCTTGCATCACACAGACGGCCAATCCCATGGAGCCGTCTAAAAATCCGGCTTGAAACACATAACTCCTGACGAAAGCAAACAAAGCCGACGCAAAAGCCCTGCCCACAGAGGTCTTTTGACCCAAAGCAAACCTTTGCTCCGCCCAAATTTGACTGTAACTTTTGAGTTTTCTCCAGTAGTCTTCTGGGCTGAGGTAACTGTAGTGAAGCATGGGGACGCTGAGGTGGCCTACCTCTGCATTATCCCAGTTATTTCGCCCTTTGGGAACCAAGCGCTCGTGCACCTTGTCGTCGGAGAAGCGGGCAGCATCTGCTCTAAAGAGCCGCACGACTCGGTCTGGCGTCCAACCGCAGTGTTGGATCCACTTGCCACAAAAGTAAGTGCTTCTAGGAATATCAAAAGCTGGGTGCTTGGAGGCTGGGTCAGCAATCGCCTTCAAGATCTCTTGGGCCAAGGCTTGGCTCACACGCTCATCGGCATCGATGTTGAGCACCCAGGGGCAACTGACCAAATCCAAGGCCCGGTTCTTTTGCTCGCCAAAGCCTGGGAAATCGGCGGTTTGGTGAACCAAGGCGCCCTTGTCTAGGGCCAGTTGGACCGTGTCGTCGCTGCTGGCACTGTCAAGAACAATCACCTCTGTGGCAAACGCCACGCTGTCCAAGCAGGCTTGGATGTGTTGTGCTTCATTGCGGGTGATGATGACAACGCAGAGGCTCATGGAGGTTCACTTAAAAAATCAATCCGGCATCAAGGTCCGCTTCACGTGGGGCGGATGCCCCAAACGTTGCCCAGTGGTGCAAGACCAACATTCCCATACAATCTCACATTCTAACCTTGAAGCTGGACCGCCACTTGGATGGACCCATGGATGAAGGCTGGATAATGCACCCCAGAAGATGCGGCATTCGTCTTCTGGGTGTGTTGACCCAAGCGACCTGTGCACAGGATCTTTTAACGCCCCAATGAGTTTAAAAGCTACAGCCCCATGACCGAAGTTCCTGTCGACTCCTTTTTCAAGCGCTTTCAGCGCGTTTGGCCTTATTTCAGCAAGCCCAAGTCGGCTTGGGGGCTAGCGGTGGTCTCGGTGATTGTGGTGTCTGCCACCGAGCCGATGATTCCAGCTTTGCTCAAACCGCTTTTGGACAACGGCTTTGTCACGGGCTCCCTGGAGCTGTGGGCCGTCCCGGTAGCCATCTTGACGCTTTTCAGCGTTCGCGGCCTTGGCGCCTTCTTGGCCCAGGTCTGCCTAGCCAAAATCGCCAATGAAGGGGTCCTCGGCTTGAGAATTGCCATGTTTTCTAAGCTGCAAAAGGCGCACCCAAGCCTCTTTTCACTCACAGCCAGCAGCAGTTTGTCCAACACCTTGGTCTTTGAAGTGCAAAACGGCGCGGGCACCTTGGTCAATGCGTCTTTGAGTCTAGCCAGAGACTCCCTGACCTTGTTGGCTTTGGCCAGTTATTTGCTTTATCTCAATTGGAAACTGAGCCTCATTGTGGCACTGCTTTTACCTGCAGTGGCCTGGGTCATGCGCGTGCTGACCCACCGCTTGACGCTTTTGACGCATTTGAGCCAGACCTCCACCGATGCGTTGGCGTATGCGGTTGAAGAAAACTCCTTGGCCTACCGAGAAATTCGTCTTCAAGGCGCCCAAGCCCAGCAAGAAAGCCGCTTTGCACAATTGGGCGCGGCGCTTCAATCCTTGGTGATGAAAGGCATGGTGAGCTCTGCAGCCATCACGCCGCTCACGCAAATTTTATCGGCCGTGGCCTTGTCTGCCGTCATCAGCGTGGCCCTCTTTCAAAGCACCACCGATGGCACCACCGTGGGCGGCTTTGCCTCCTTTGTGACGGCCATGTTGATGCTGGTCGCACCCATCAAACACCTCTCAGAGGTGGCTGCCCCCATGACCCGAGGCCTGGCTGCCATCGAGCGGGGCTTGGATTTGATCGAAAAAACCAAGGACCAGGAGGAAGGTACCTACGCGCCACCCAAGGTCAAAGGCGACTTGGAGTTCAAGGACATCACGGTGCGCTACCAAGCCGACTTGGAACCCGCCATAGAGCATTTGAACTTGAAGCTTCAAGCTGGTGAAATCTTGGCCCTGGTCGGTGCCTCAGGCTCAGGCAAGACGACGCTGGCGAACTTGATTCCGCGATTGATCGATCCCACCGCTGGCCGCATCCTCTTGGACGGCGTCGATGTCCGAGATTGGCAACTGCACAGCTTGAGGCAACACATTGCTTTGGTCAGCCAAAATGTGGTCGTCTTGAACGACACCCTCTTGAACAATGTGATGCTCGGACAAGAGGCTCACCCGAGCAAGGCCCTTGAATGCTTAGAGGCCGCCAATTTAGGCGACTATTTAAAAACCTTGCCCAAAGGGGCCCACTCTTTGGTCGGTCACAACGCCTCTCAGCTGTCTGGCGGACAAAGACAACGGCTGGCCATTGCACGGGCTTTGTACAAGGACGCCCCCCTTTTGTTGCTCGACGAGGCCACGTCGGCCCTGGACAACGAGTCCGAGAGGTTGGTGCAAGACGCATTGAATCGCTTGACCGTGGGCAGAACCACCTTGGTCATCGCTCACAGGCTCTCGACCATTGAGCATGCCCACCGCATCGTGGTCCTGGAAAAAGGCCGTATTGTGGAAACTGGCACACACCAGACACTCCTCGCCCAAGCTGGCATCTACGCGAGTTACTTCAAACTCGGCCAGGTCTTTGACAACGCTTGAAGCTCCAAGCTCGAGGCCTTATGCAAGGGGCTTTAGCAAAGAAAGCGACAGTTCGACAAATTCATCCGCACTGGGATGAACGACGTGCTTGCACCAAGCGACCTGGTGGTAGGACGCCTCCTCCTCTTTGATGAACCAAGCCAAAGTGGGCACCTTGAGCGCAACCGCCATGTGATAGGGACCCGAATCGGTGCTCACCATCAAATCGCATTCGCCAATCAAAGCACTGAGTTCGGGCAACGAGGTCTGGCCGGCACAGTCCAAGCAATTGAGCGCTGAACCTGATACTGATACTGATGCTGATGGTGGTGAACCACTGCTTTGGTGCGCCACTTCAAAAGCCTGGTTGAGGGCCTGTTCAAAGGCTTGGATGAAGGCTTGGTTCACGTCTTGCTCAAAAGCCGCCCCCGTCAACAGCAGATCAAACGGCCTCACGCAGTAAAGTGCCAACATGGCGCTCACCAAATCGGCCATCTGAGGGCGCTTGTACAAAGCATCTGGGGTGCCACAACCGATGTTCAAGGCCAATAGAAATCTGCTTTTTTCTTGGGCACTGCGCCTTCGGCGCTTTTGAAACTCATCCAACATCCGTTGAACGCTTTGCTGGGCCTGCGGGCTTGACTGCAATTCAATCGACCGCCCCTGCCTTTGGATGCCCAAAGCAGACAGCACGACAAAGTCTCGGTTGCTGTAGTCCATGGGCAAAGCCAGACCTTGGTCCAGGGCAAAGGCCTTCAGACTTTTGGAGCAAAGATCGTAAAAAAATCTCTTGATCCAAAACTGCGCCACCCCAAGCGTTTGCACCTGTTGATGCTTGCGTGAGAGCTCTCTTTGTAGCCGCCAAGTCAGCCAAGCCCCCCTGAAGCCATGCATCTCAAAATCAATGATGAAGTCAATTTGTTGGTCGACACAAATTTGAAGGCTCTGCGCCACAAGGGCATGCATTGGGCTTGTTTGCACCTGCTGCCCATGAGGGGATGCAGGTCTGAGCGTTAAAAAATGTGCACTGCTCAACAAGTGATGCTCTTTGATCAAGGACTCGGTGGCGTAGCCCGGGTGCTTGCTCAAAAACAAAAGGTGCAACTCGACTGGCCCAAAGCGATCCTTCAAAGCTCTCCACGCCGCAGAACTCCTCAGCACGTCGCCCACCCCCATGCTGTGGGATTTGATCATCAAAATTCGCTGGGGGCTCTTTTGCAGAGCACCCAGCGCTTGCGTGCCCTCAAGGGGGTCAAGGGCTTTGGGTGCATTGAGGGTGTTGTAAGTCTTTGACATGTTCAAGATCCAGCATCTCGCAAAGGGGACTCTGATGACAAAGCGTTCGCTTGACCCAAGCCTTGCCAAACCTTCAAATACACCTGCTCCATGTCTCTCGCCTTGGCTTGCCAAGTCTGTGTCTTGGACCACTCCAGGCCCGATTGTGCAAGTTGATCTGTGTGCTTGGGCTCTAAAATCCACTCAATGCCTTGGACCCACATCTGCGCGTCCCTTGGGTCTTGCACGATGAAGGCCTGTTCTTGGTGCGTCAAGTCGGCGGCAATGCCGCAATACTCGGGGGCACTCACACAAACGGGCCGCCCAAACGACATGGCCTCCAAGACCACCATGCCAAAGGTGTCCTCCAAGGTGGGGTGGGTCAACACATCGCAGGCCAAATAGGCCAAGGACACATCGGCCAAGGACCCCAAGAGTTGAACCCTTTGAGCTACCCTTTGAGCCAAGCTTTGACCCACGCTTTGGTCCTGCGGCTCGTCTTGGAAAGACCGCATGATGCGATCAGCATGCCGCGCTTGTCCAACGACCATCAAATGCACCTGCTCGGGCAAGTGCGCCAAGGCCTTCAGCAAGGTCTTCAATCCCTTTTTACGTGCATCGTTGCCGACCCACAAGAGCCAGGTTTTTTGCCCATCCAGGCCCAAACGCTCGCGCGCATGGCGCTTGATCGCTTGCGCATCCATGGCGCTCAAACCGTGGGCACTGAGCCATGTGCAGGCCTCATCGACCCCAGGACTCACGGTGCTCAGGTGCTGCGCATCCAGTGAAAAACGCTCCAAGAGTTGCAACTCCAAGCGCTTGGACACGCTCACCACGTGCTTGCCAAATTGAGGATGCAGCCGTCGGTGCTCCAACCACAAATACGTCATCATGCGCGGGCTGATCAAAAGACCGGCGTACCTGAGGACGGTTTGGCACCTTGCTAGTAAGCCCTTTGAGCTCTTCGAGCCCTTGAAGTAAGTGATCCAAGCAGGCGTCACGTGCACACTTTGCACCTGAGCGTGCCAGGTGTTTTCATGAGAGTGGACCACATCAAAGCCCTGCTTTGTCAGCTGCCAGGTTGTGTAGGCATACCACCATTGGTTCATCCACCTGGAGCGCTTGAGGGGCTCAGACACGCCATGGTAGTGCACCCCTTGGGGGGCGTGTTCAATGCGCTGCGCAAAGACATGCACCTCATGGCGCTCACACAGGGCTTGGACCAAAGCCATGGCGTAGCGCTCAGCACCTCCCGCCGTGGGCGTAAAGTGTCGGGTCAAGACAGCGATTTTTAAGCGTGGCTCGGGCGCACATCGCATTCCCTCTTGCGCCTCTTGAGCGTCCCGTGCTGGTGCAGTTGGGATGGAGAGGTCATCAGCTCGCGTCATCGATCGTGCCGATCTTCATAAGCGGTCATGGTTTTGAGCAAAAATTGTGGCCACATCGTGCTTCTGACA
>Ga0304729_1001977_pt1 | contig 12822 bp, 14 predicted proteins | sample C_131016_MF_Meta_FD_190475 | JGI IMG/M metagenome (GOLD analysis project Ga0304729, IMG submission 190475) | Freshwater microbial communities from Lake Croche, Canada to study carbon cycling - C_131016_MF_MetaG (v2) (version 2) | ecosystem: Environmental > Aquatic > Freshwater > Lake | place... | reverse complement strand
CCAACCAGCTGTCTATCAATCTGAATTAGATACCAATCAACTCCATCAATGCAACGATCAACATCAGCGCAAGCCAACTTCCAAGGCTTACCAATCTCCCAGGCTAAAAGCAAAGCAATTGTGTCTCTTGCTTCACGAAGTCCATCTAGAGCGGCGCTAACCCTGCTCTTACGTTCATCGAGGCTAACTAAACCCCAAGCTTTGTGTTGTTTTGCAGCTGATGCAACAGCATCAATAGCAGTTTGGTGATCCACCTTAGGTGGACCTTGAATTGGCATCTGATCAACAGGGTTGACGTGATCTGCTGGAGTTCCAACTGATGACCACTCACCGGAAACCAAGTTGTTAATTCGGTCAGATTCGAAAGCCTCTGGCGCAATGGACTTCGCCTTTGAATAAACCGAGGCCCAATCAGTATCCTTTTTAACATGTAGTGTCATGTTGTAAATCTATTCCAGATTAGACACTTAATAGATAACGGCTACGTAGTAATAAATTTTCCCAGATTGGAACATGTAATGAGTGAAAAAGACCTGATTGAACTCTGGAATCGCAGCAGAAATCAGCTAGTTGTTGCCCAATTTGCTCCAACTTTTCTTCTTATTACGACCGCTGGCTTGATTTCCCAGATCAGAGCAGCCGGAAACCCAAGCACCTATGCAGTTCTTGGTATTTTGCTTGCTTCAGGAATCCTAGGTGCCCTGGTTGAATTCTCAGCAGCTCACGAAGCTCAAGCAATAGCAAGAGATATTCGTTCACTAGGTTCAAACAGTTCCATTGCAAAAACAATCTTGAAGACTGCACCTTGGCTTCATGTTGCTAAGTATTTGACCCCAGCCATCTTTGTTGGGATCTTCATAGCCCTATCAATCGCTCTGCTGGGCTAGAGCTACATTCTTCTAAAGGAACAACGTTGCTAGAAGCAACACCAGCAGCAGTGTCATAAGCAGAGTCAAAACAACTAGAGTTTTAGCTTTCCCGAGCGAAACCACTAACCCACCTAGCTTGGCATTTCTATCTATTGCGAGATCAGGTAGTGCATTAAACAAGTGCGCAATAACACCAACCAAGCATGCCATAACAATAATTTGCCAGGTTGGCCAAATTCCAACTGTTTGGAAAACAAAAACGGGCAGTAGTAAAAACGAAACTGCATAGGGTAACCAGGACATGACTGTTCTAGAAAGATAAAGGTTATAAACCTGAGCACTACCAACTGCGAGGATGTGGGCTAAACCACCAACCCATCCAGCTGCCAGAAATGAAAAGGGAACAAGTGTGACAAGTGCAATATAAATCGGAAGTTTTAGAGACTGCGGGTCAAGTGAATGTTTAACGGATGGTTTATGGGCTCTGTTTAGTTCCCTATCAACATTTGCATCAACATAATCGTTGACCCAGCCAACTGATGCTTGACCTGCTGTAACTGAAATCAACACGTCAAGAAGTTGCAGGCCATGTTGGCCTAGGTAAAAGGAAGAAGCAGTAGCCAAGATAACCATGGTTAGAGCTTGTGGCCAATGTGTTGCTTTAGTTAAGGCTAAGAATTTATTCATGCCTAAGGTTTTGTTATTGATCTTTTTGTTGTTTTAGATAAATAGACACAACTACCCAAGTGACATAGGCAGCCTGTGATACTGCTACCACTCTCTCCCAAACACCAACATTCAAAGCTGTTGGATCTGTCCAAATAATTAGGAAGCTAATTGCAAGAACTGCCTGGATAGCTGTTCCAATAATCGTTGGAAGAGGTCTTATTGCAAATGGAGCTTCTTTAGCTTTTCTCATGGCTAATAGTGGCCAGCCTGCTGAAATAGCAAAGGAAGCAATAGCAAAGATTCTGTGTGGGGTTGAGTAACCAATAAGAGGTGTTGGGAAGATTGTTAATCCGAATGTGCACATCGCAGAAACAAACAGAGCGATACGACCAGGTAACGCCAAAGTCCTTGCATAGATAGAAACGATAACTGTGAGGGTTCCACCGAAGACAAAGAATGATGACATTATCTCTTTGACCGGTGATTCAGGTGAAGCCAGTTCACTGATGGTCTGTCTAGCCTGGTCGTAACCTGGCCACATTGAACCCGCAATAATCCAACCTAAAGCAGATTGAATAGGCCCAATGATTGCTGCGTAGAAAGCTATTTTGTGTGTTTGTTTCACTTGGTAAGACCCCTTCAAGAGATAACTGCTTGAAGGCAGACTATCAAAGCATCTGGTGACATTTAGTGAAGCAGAACCTCTACTTGTCGACGCTCAATCTAGGTATAAAAAGAACCGACAAGGCCTGAGCTGGAATCATAGCCAAACCAATAACCGAAGTTACTAACACCCAATTTTCGCCCGCAAAGGCAAGAGGGCCATTAAAGGCGTTTTGAAAGAATACCAACAACGACACTCCTAAGAGTTGAGTGATCACGAAGAAGGTCAATGTGAACATTGCAGCAAAAGTTTCTTTACCTTGGTTGTAGTTATCAACCTTTGCAGCTTTCAGAACCTGGACCGTCTTGATAGATGACCAAACGTAGACATACATAGAATATGGAATTAAAACGAAGAATAGCAAGGGCAAAAGAGAGTAAAGCGCGAAACTTCCAAGCGATGGAGCTCTCATCCCAGCAACTAATAAAACAACAATTCCTAGAAAGCTAAATAATATCAGTGACAGCCTTCTGTAGTATTGCCGAGCTATTTTTGCTGCCCCAGCTGGAACTACAGGCTGCGCCGCTTGAGGGATTACTTCTGGAAATTTTGATTCTCTCCATGCCAAAAGAATTAGCGGGAACGAGTAAGCAACGTATGCAAGCGAAGCGATTACATTGAAATAAAAAGCTAATGGATTCTCTGTGGTTAGCGAACTCAGGTAATCGGTAAAAGGCTTCAGTCTGGTGTCCTGCGCTAACGGAGAGACGATAACAGAAGTTGAGAAGTTTGTATTTAGTATTTGCAGAGTGAGTAGTGCAGCCGCTAGGCCCAGCCCCACGCGTCTAATTACTAGATACCCTGTCCTGAACGCCCAGTCTCGACTTTCGATTTGACGCTCGTCCAAATATTCATCCGGAAGTGAGGTTACTCGACTCATCGATTTTCTCAACAACAAGAATGAAGCGATCATGATTGGTAGCGCATAGGAATTTAGCATGTAGAAAATCGCCGCGATAATCACCAGAATGGTTTGCCCTGGGGTTAAGGATGACACGACATGGCATGGATTGTTTGTGCAATCATTTTTGAGAATGAAGATTGATGCAAAATTATCGTAGCTAAAGACGACCATGAGAACACAAAGCCACCTCCTGAGCGTTGACGAAACAAGTAACCCGCTTGGGCTGGACTCGAGCACGCGCTCAATCTTTGCTCTTCGTAGTTCAGACCAGAAATTAAACTTGTTTTCCATTAGATGCTCACTTTCAGTTTGAAGAGTTGTTCAACTTTGCAGTCCAGTGCTGTCGCTAGCCTCAGAGCCAGGGCAAGGCTTGGCGCGTATTCCCCACGTTCGATATAGCTCATGGTTTGGTAATGAACGCCGACCAGATCAGCTAGGTCTTGTCTAGAAATGCCTCGTTTAGTTCTGTAAGGTTCAACGAAGTTATCCAACTGGTCTTTATCTTGCTTAGGTTGTCTACCCATAATTAGAGTATAAATGCTCTAGAGCATAAATACTCTATATTTCTATAACCAATGCCTAAGTATTTGAAACAACTGTCTTGAGCTGTTGAATGTCTGTGGCATCTAAACCACAGCAACCACCAACAAACTCAATACCCAACTGTGACCACTGTTTCCAATAGTCAGTGAAAGAACTCTTGTCATCTAAAGTCCAAACACTCTTGGTGGCATCCCAACTTCCACCTCTGTTTGGGTAAACAGCGATAGGCAGATCTGTTACTGATTTAGCGGTTCGAACTAAATCGCTAATCAAATCTGGATGAACGCAGTTGAAGCCAATTGCCTGAAGTGAGGGAATAGAACTGACTGCTCTAATTGCATCAACTATCAAATCTCCAGACCACAAACGTTCCGCTTCACCAGCTGTAAAGCAGACCCAGACTGGAATTGAAACATCTCGCAAAGCTCGAGCTAGTGCTTTAGCTTCAGTGAGATCTGGAATCGTCTCGGCCAGCAAAATGTCTGGTTGGGCTTTCAGGAAAACTTCAATACGTTCGCGGTGAAACTGAACCAGTTCATCTTCACTGACTTTGTAGTTTCCAACATATTCAGAACCATCATGCAGGGTTGCCCCGTAAGGTCCAATACTCGCTGCAATCTGGACATTAGTGTTCCCTGCGGCTGCTTTAGCAGTTTCAACCGATTGGATAAGTACTTGATCTGCTTGTTCAGCAGTTAGACCAACTTCAATAAAGCCTTTTCGTGAGATCTGGTAGCTGGAGGTGATTATTAGCTCAGCACCAGCATCAATGAAGTTCTTGTGTGCTTGTTGAATCAGTTCTGGGCTTTCAAGGAGGGTTCTTCCGGTCCATAACGGACCATCGAAGCTTGCGCCTATCCGTTCAAGCTCTGTGGACAGGCCGCCATCAATCACATGCGTCAACTGAACTCCTAAATCAAAATCTCTATGATCTAGTTTCTCACTGCTGACCAACTTGAAGGGAAACTAAGACGAAATGTTATTTCTCAACTACTAGGTTTAGAGCATGAGTCTTGAAATAAAGAAGTTCTTATCTAAAGGTTTAGACACACTTGAACCTGGTCAACCCGTGGTCCTTTTCCTTCATGGCTATGGTGCTGATGAAAAAGATCTTCCGGATTTGATGAGTTTTCTACCAGAGCTACCTTGGGTTTCACTTCGAGCTCCCCTAGATTCCCAGTATCAAGGATTTGCTTGGTATCCAATCACAACAGCACTTAATCCTTCTGAGGAAGATGTCACGGGCGTCACAGAAACACTATGGGACTGGATTGATGACTATCTTCCCGAAGATTCAAAACTGATTGTCAGTGGCTTTTCACAAGGTGGGCTTATGGCAACACAACTTTTGAGAACTAGACCAGAACGAATCCTTGGAACGGTAATTCTCTCGGGTTTTATTTACTCTGGTGAGCTGGAGAAAGACACAGAACTTACGATTACTAAACCAAAGGTTATCTACTGCCGTGGATTGCAGGATCAAATGATTTCGCAGGAAGCAGTAGTAGGCATAAACACTTGGCTCCAAAAACACACCAAAGCCATCACTAAAACCTATGAGGGTTTAGGTCACTCAGTTGATGAACGTGTGATGAAAGATGTCGCTAACTATTTTGAAACTATCTTGAACTAACCCTGCGGTTTCCATTCACCTATTCGGTTTAGTCGTTCTCTTTGATGTTGTGCGGCGGCCTTATCTTGATGTTCGTTTCGTTTCTCAAGCTGTTCTGAAACATAAACTCTCAGTTCTGCTGGCTTGTGATCGTCATATTTGAATTTGGCTTCAACTCTTTTGATTTGAATTCGAACTGCTCTGATTCCTGAAAGCATGGGTCCATATGGAGCAACAGCAGGATCGATCGGAGCATGACCTCCCTCTGGCTCAAAGTCAGCCATTTGAGCCTTAAGGACTTCAGCGATACCTTCAGCATCATGAATAACAGTTGGGTTTCCAATGAAGTTCACTGCTGAGTAATAGCTAGTTGGAACTCCTTCTTCTTTGGGAATACCTTCCTTCGCTCTCCACTGGTTATTGATGAATGCATAATCACCGATAAGAATCAATGAAACTTCTTTAGCTTCTTCGATTAACTTCAATGCAGAGTTTGGCCTGGCGAAGTGAACGAGTATTTCATTCTCCAAGAGTGTGAAATGCGTTGGGAGGAGGACAGGTGCTTCGAGACCATTAGGAACTGCCAAGATGCCGAATCTATCGGAAGCCCGAACGAATGAACGCCACTCTGCTTCACTTAGCGCAGCATCCCAGGGATGAATAAGCATTTGCTAATTCTCAGGCGATAGGTGTTCGTGGATGGCTAGCCACTTGCCATCAAAGTTTTGGAAGATGATGGTTTCTCGTTCAGAAATGGTCGATGTTTCACCAGCGAATTCAATGTCACTTGAAACTAGGTGGCTAAAGACTGCTCCGTCGTTTCCAATGAGTTGAACTAGTTGGTTAGTTGATCGACAGCCGTGAACTTTGAAACCATCTTCTGATTCCCATTTAGCCCAAAGTGTTTCATACTCACTTCTAGAGTTCAATCTTTCGGTGTGGGTATAGAACATGAAGGTTGCGCTTTCATGAAACCCAGCGAAGTAGTCTGCTGTTCTGTGAGCACCAAAGTCAGCAACAATCTTGGCTGCTGCTTCAAGTATTTGTTCTTTGCTCATTAGATGCTCCTAGCCAAAATGGTGATCAGTTCGTAGGCAAGGTTTGCCGCAGCAATACCAGTGATCTGTGCATTGTCATACTGCGGTGAAACCTCAACGATGTCAGCACCAACGAGGTTTAGTTGATCTAAGGAACGAATAAGTGTGAGCATTTCTCTTGATGAAAGACCGCCCATCTCTGGGGTTCCGGTACCTGGTGCAAAAGCGGGGTCCATTACATCAACGTCGATAGAAACATAAACCGGTTTGTTGCCAACTCGTTTAGCTATCTTCTCGATGACACCAGCAGTTCCGATGGTGTCTAATGATGCTGCTGTGATTACCTGAAAGCCAAGAGCAGTGTCATCGGTTAGATCTTGGTCGGTATAGAGCGGACCTCTAATACCTACGTGAACACATGAAGACATGTCTAGAAGACCATCTTCGCTTGCTCTTCTAAAAGGAGTTCCGTGAGTTAGTGGGGCTCCGAAGTAGGTGTCCCAGGTGTCTAGGTGAGCGTCAAAGTGAATTACAGTTACCGGACCATAAATCTTGTTTAGAGATTTGATGATCGGGTAAGCAATTGTGTGATCGCCACCTAGAACAACTGGTTTAATTTTCTTAGCAAGTAGTTCATCCATCCCAACACCGATTTGCTCAACCGCTTCAGCGATGTCAAACGGGTTAGCTGCAATATCCCCCGCGTCGACTACTTGAGCCAACGCGAAGGGACTTGCATCTTGAGCTGGGTTATAAGGACGTAACAGTCTCGATGATTCACGAATATGAGTGGGACCAAATCTTGCTCCAGAGCGATAGCTAACACCGGCATCGAAAGGAATACCTACGATGGCGATGTCAGCTTCACTAACCTCATCAAGACGGGGCAGGCGAGCAAATGTTCCAAGCCCCGCATAACGCGGAACCTTAGTTGCATCAACCTGCCCTATCTTGTTACCCGTTGTGATTCTGGGTACTTCGTGAGTCAAATCTCTTCCTTACTTAACCGCAGGGATTTCACCCTTAGAGGTTCTGCCAATGCGTGGACCTTTAGGACCGAATGCATAAGCAGGTTCAGGGAAGATGATTAGCGCTAGAACATAAAGCACTGCAGCTGAAACGATTGAAACCACAAGGCTCAGATCGATACCGCCAGCAACTCCAGACCAAACTCCAACGATAACCGGTGGGTAGTAACCGAACTGAAGACCCAAAACAGCTGAGATGATCCAAGGACCCATAGCTCTCCAGTTGATTCCGTTTTCGAACCAGTAACGACCACCAGTCTTACCGCGGTTGAATACCTGAAGGTCTTCGTTTGCATACCAACCACGACGGTTCCAGAAACCAATCGCCATGATGATCATCCAAGGAGTTGTGGTCACAACAATTGCTCCAACGAAACCGTTCACAGCACCTAGGAGGTCAACGTAAAGTCTTCCAACCACAATGAAGATGAACGCAACTGAACCAATTGCGATGGTTGCCTGAACGCGTGAGAGCTTCGGGAATACAGACGAGAAGTCCAAACCGGTTCCATATAGAGATGTGGTTCCTGTTGAAAGACCACCGATGAATGCAACCACGATGATGATGTATGCATACCAAACAGGTGAAACACCAATTAGACCAACAACATAGTCGCCACCAGAAACCAGGGTCATGGTTGCAACACCGAAGATGAATGGAATAAGTGTCATCAACTGAGCACCAAGAGTTGCTAGTGCTAGCTTGCCGTTAGAAGTTCCGTTTGGAATGTAACGAGCCCAGTCACCAAGGAATGCACCGAAAGAGATTGGGTTTGACATAGCAATCAAAGCTGCAAGAACGAATGTTGGCCAGAATGAACCAAGCAAATATTCTCCACTACCTGCATAGTCAGCGTGGAACATGCCTGAGAAAGCGAACACAGCAATCAGCATCAATGCTGTGTTTAGCCAAACAGCTACGCGGTTAACCAAAAGCATGAACTGGTAACCGTAAACAACAACCACGATCACGATTAGACCGATGACTGCATAAAGAGCAATTCTTAGAAGCTGTGAGTCTTGAACTCCAAACAACTTAACGAAGGCACCAACTAGAGCGTCTCCACCAACCCAAACTGAGATTGAGTAGAAAGCGATAGCTGTTAGAAGGGATAGGAATGAACCGGCAATACGACCGCGAACACCCAGGTGAGCACCTGATGAAACAGCGTTGTTAGTTCCGGTTCTAGGACCAAAGATACCCATCGGCATTAGGAACAAAGTTCCAACTAGAACTCCGAGCACTACTGCTCCAACACCCTGCCAGAAAGACAGACCGAAAGCGATAGGGAAGGTTCCTAGAAGAACTGTTGCGAAAGTGTTTGCACCACCGAACTGAATTCTGAATAGATCCCAAGGAGTTGAGGTTCTGTCCTTGTCTGGAATGGTGTCGATACCGAAACCTTCGATCTCGGTGATCTTAGGTTTTGCATTTAGAGCTTCAGTGCTCATGAGTTTCCTCTCGAATTGTTGGGTTTTGAAGCCCAACGTGACTATTAGGTAATAACTTCTAAGTATGAGAATAGTTCGTGTAATTGATCTAAGTCATCCAATCGACGCTAATACCCAGGTCTACCCAGGCGATCCGGTGCCCAAGCTTGAGCAGCACTCAACCATCGATAAAGATGGGTTCAATCTAATGAGCGTTGAGATGGGTAGCCAATCTGGCACCCACGTTGACGCTCCGTATCATTTTGATAACGGCACACCGAAGATTGACGAACTAGAACTTTCTAAGTTCATTGGTGAAGCTTTAGTGCTTGATTGTTCTTGGGTAACGGCAAGGGAATCAATCACTTTAGAAAAGGTTAAAGACCAGTTACCAGAGGCTATCCCCCAGATGGTTTTGTTTAGAACCAACTGGGATCAGTTCTATAAAACAGATGAGTATTTCAATAATCCTTATCTTGATGCGGCTCTCGTTGAACTGTTTATTTCTAAAGGTGTGAGCTGCTTTGGTATCGATGCCATCAATGTTGATGAGACTCCGGATGATACTCACCCAGGGATTGGATTTCCAGTGCATCATTTGATTGCAAAAGCCGCTGGTGTGATTTGTGAGAATCTAACCAATCTTTCGGCAATTGATTTCAAGAATCCAATTGTTTCTTTATTACCAATGAAATTTATTGGAATCGATGGAGCACCGGTTCGAGCTGTTGCTCTAGAGACTAAATAAGTCCAATTCTTTTTAGGCGATTTAGAGCGCCTTCTTGAATCTGATTCTCGGGTCCAATGGCAACTCGAATCATTCTGAGTATGAATTTGGTTTGGGATCTAATAAACCAGTCAGGTGCTGTTTTGATGTTTAGCATTTTTCTGAAATCTGGTCGAAGAGATATCACAGCTGCTTGGAACAAAAGACCGTAAATAATTCTTGCCATAAAAGGCAGCGGTGGTTTTCTAATGAAGTTAACTACTCGCAGAGTGTCTTCATTTACTCTTAGCTCTCCTCTGTCTCTAAAGCCATCGAGAACTTCATTTAGTTCTTTATTTGATTTAGGAACATTAGATAGACCAAGCGGTTCAACTGATCTTCCCCATTGATAGACATAGTTATCTGCACCGGTTGGTTGATCACCTTTAGGAATGGGTGTTATCCAATAACTTTCGTGAGCAACTAAGAATGATTCCATGAAGGCACAGTGCACCCATAGCAACAGGTTTGGATCTGCAGCTCGATAAGTTCTGGTTTCATTCTTGGTGTCAACGTATTCACCTTGAACTCTGGTGTGTAGTTTGTTCACACGCTCAGCTTCTTTTCTTAGAACGGCGTGTGAACCAAAGGTGGTTACGGTTAGCCAGCGAATGGTTCCAGCTAAACGGCCTAGTGCATCCGATTCATATCTGGAATGTTGAGAAACACCGGCTAGAGCGCCAGGGTTGAGGGCTTGCATCAAGAGCGCTCTGATGCCGCCAACTAGGGTTCCAAAGTCTCTGTGGACCACCCAGGGTGCATCTGTTGGCAGATAAAGCCCACCTTCGTCACCTTCAGCGATCACTTCGAGCCAAGGTGGGATGCCTTTAGGGTCCCCGGAAAGCAGCTTCCTGAACTTGACGGAAAAGTACTCTTGGAGGGCATTATTTTTAGGCATGTTAACTCAAAGTCTAACTTCTGGTTAGATGTTGTTATTTTTCAGGGCTATTTTTGTTGATTTTGGGCTTTGTCAGCGGTCATTTATAAAGTTCAGGTAAAGGTTGAATGTTATTCACTGCGACACGCCGAGTCCCTCCATTGATTTGGGGTTCGCGAGTGAAGAATAACTAAGCAACAACTAAAAAACCACTAAATAAGGGTGATTTTCCGGTTTTGACTACTACATCTAGTGTTTTCGTGCTAGTGTCGTAGAACGTCGAAAAACGGCTAAAAAGCCAAAAACCAACAAACTTTTGGGAGTTTAACGCCCCCAAAAGCTGCCACAGGAGAAGTTACATGTCATCAGAAGTAAAGGTATACAGCCTTCCATCATGCGTTCAGTGCGACAGCACTAAGCGACTGTTGAAGAGCATCGACGTCGAGTTTGAAGAAGTTGACATGAGCCAGGATCCAGTAGCTATGGAGATGATTAAGTCTCTTGGTTACACCTCTGCACCTGTGGTTATTGCTGGCGACGATCACTGGAGCGGTTTCAGAATGGACCGCATCAAGGCTCTTAAGTCTGCATAGTGCGCCATGTACGACGTCGTCTATTTCTCTAGCGTTTCAGAGAATACAAAGCGGCTCGTAGAAAAGCTTGGCCTCAAAACGGTTCGAATTCCTTTGAAATCGGATGAGGCAGAAAGATTCACCTACGATCACGACAGTGTTCTCGTAGTCCCAACTTACGGTTCTGGCGAAGAAAAAACTTCGGTGCCTAAACAGGTCATCAAGTTTCTAAATAATCCAGAAAATCGCAAGCACATTAAAGGTGTTGTCGCCACCGGCAATACCAACTTCGGCGAATCATATGGTTTAGCCGGGGATATAGTAGCAAAGAAGCTCGGGGTGCCGTTATTACAACGGATCGAGATTCTAGGTACACCAGAAGATATTGAGCAGTTAAAAGAAAGGCTGAACAAACTGTGGGAACTCCAGTAGAAGTAGTAGATGACAACGGTGTGAGCACTAACACCACCGCAATTGAAAGCGCGATGAGCTATCACGAGCTAAACGCGATGATCAACCTGTGGGATAAAGATGGAAAGATGCAGCTTGATAAAGACAAGATGGCTGCTCGTCGTTACTTCTTGGATCACGTAAACCAGAACACAGTGTTCTTCCACTCTCTTAAGGAGCGTCTTGACTACCTAGTTGAGAACGAATACTACGAGAAGAGCGTTTTGGATCAGTACCGCTTCGAGTTCATTGAAGAACTAGAGAAGCTTGCTTACTCAAAGAAGTTCCGTTTCGAAGCTTTCATGGGCGCTTACAAGTTCTACACCGGTTACGCACTAAAGACTTTCGATGGTGCTCGTTACCTAGAGCGTTTTGAAGACCGTGTCGTGATGGTTGCTCTTGCGCTTGCCGAAGGTGATGAAGGAATCGCTATCAGCCTGGTTGAGGAAATTATCTCGGGTCGCTTTCAGCCTGCTACCCCAACTTTCCTAAACTGCGGTAAGAAGCAGCGTGGCGAATTCGTTTCATGTTTCCTTCTTCGTATCGAAGACAACATGGAGTCAATCTCTAGAGGTATCAACTCAGCACTTCAGCTATCAAAGCGTGGTGGCGGTGTTGCTCTAAGCCTTTCAAACGTTCGTGAATACGGTGCACCGATCAAGAAGATTGAAGGCCAGAGCTCAGGCATCATCCCTGTGATGAAGCTTCTAGAAGATGCGTTCTCTTACGCTAACCAGCTAGGTGCTCGTCAGGGTGCAGGTGCGGTTTACCTAAACGCTCACCACCCAGACATCCTTCGCTTCCTAGACACCAAGCGTGAGAACGCTGATGAGAAGATTCGTATCAAGACTCTATCTATCGGTGTTGTTATTCCAGACATCACAATGCACTTGGCTAAGGACAACGAGGACATGTATTTGTTCTCTCCTTACGATGTTGAGAAGGTCTACGGTATTCCTTTCGGTGACATCTCAGTTACTGAGAAGTACCAGGAAATGGTTGATGACCCTCGTATCCGTAAGTCAAAGATCAAGGCTCGTACTTTGTTTGAGCGTATTGCTGAACTGCAGTTCGAATCTGGTTACCCATACATCATGTATGAAGACACTGTTAACAATGCGAACCCAATTGCTGGCCGCATCAACATGTCTAACCTTTGTTCTGAAATCCTTCAGGTCAACACTCCAACCACATACAACGCTGACCTTAGCTACAACGAGATTGGTAAAGACATCTCTTGTAACCTGGGCTCACTAAACATTGCAATGGTTATGGATGGACCTGACTTCGGTAAGACCATCGAGACTTCTATTCGTGCGCTAACTGCTGTTTCAGACCAGTCAGACATCGAATCAGTTAGATCAATCTCTGACGGTAACCACAAGTCACACGCTATTGGT
>Ga0304729_1001973_pt1 | contig 12830 bp, 13 predicted proteins | sample C_131016_MF_Meta_FD_190475 | JGI IMG/M metagenome (GOLD analysis project Ga0304729, IMG submission 190475) | Freshwater microbial communities from Lake Croche, Canada to study carbon cycling - C_131016_MF_MetaG (v2) (version 2) | ecosystem: Environmental > Aquatic > Freshwater > Lake | place... | reverse complement strand
CAAAAATCAATTGATAGAGTAAAAGGAGAGAATAATCCGGCTTATCAACACGGTGGCAAATATTCACCCTTCTCTGAAAAATATATACACGGAACCAGTAATATAGAAAAGACCAAAAAGAAGGCCAAAGATAATAAAACAAAAGATAAAGATAATACACAAATTGAATATTGGTTAAAGAAAACGAATAATGATAGTATTGAAGCGGAAAAACTATTATCAGAAAGGCAAACCACATTCTCTCTAGAAAAATGTATAACTAAGTATGGTCAGGAGGAAGGAACCGAAATTTGGTTAAATAGACAAGAAAAATGGCATAAAAGTTATAAAAAATCAAATTTTTCCAAAATCTCTCAAGAATTGTTTTGGTCAGTTATTAATAATATAAACATTATTACTGATATATATTTTGCAGAATTGGACGAAAATAAACAAAAAGATTTGTCAGGCAAAAATTACGAATACACACTTAGATTAAATGAAAAAGTAATAAAACCGGATTTTATTGATTTAAGTCAAAATAAAATTATTGAATTTGATGGAACTTATTGGCATGAAGTTAAAAATAAAACATATTCTTTTGGGAATAATCCGGATAATATAAAAGATACTTTGATTGAAAATAATGGTTATATTGTTATACATATAAATGAAAAAGATTATAAAAAAGATAAACAAGGAACTATTGAAAAATGTTTGAACTTTCTGAAACAATAGAAAGAAAATTCGTTGATAGTATTGAACTTGATGATGGATGGGAAATAGAATCCGATACTGGTTGGGTTCCAATCACACACATACACAAAACCATTGAATATGTAGAGTGTATTGTAGAAACAGAAGATGAACAATTAATATGTGCAGACACACATATATTATTTGATGAAAACCTAAATCAAATATTCGTTAAGGATTTATTACCAAATAAATCTTTTGTAATGACAATTGATGGTCCAAAATTAGTCAAAAATGTAACACAAACAAACACAAGTTCAAATATGTTTGATGTTACAGTCAATTCAGACGAACATAGATTTTATTCAGGAAATTTCTTATCTCATAACACCACCACAACAGTTGCATATCTTCTTTGGGCAACAATCTTTCAGGATTCACAATCAGTTGCAGTGTTGGCCAACAAAGGTTCTCTTGCAAGAGACATTCTATCCAAATATCAGTTAGCATATGAAAACTTACCTATGTGGTTGCAACAGGGTGTTGTTACCTGGAACAAAGGTAATGTTGAACTAGAAAATGGTTCAAAGTTACTAGCATCATCCACATCATCATCAGCTATTCGTGGCGGCGCATTCAATATCGTATTTTTGGATGAGTTTGCTTTCGTACCTTCAAATATTGCACACGAATTCTTTAATTCTGTTTACCCTGTAATATCATCCGGTAAAACCACCAAGATTATTATTGTTTCTACACCTAATGGTATGAATTTATTCTACAAATTATGGATGGATTCTATTGAAAAGAGAAACAACTATGTTCCTTTTGAAATACATTGGTCCCAGGTTCCTGGTCGTGATGGTGAATGGATGGAAGAAACCATCCGAAATACATCACAAAGACAATTTGACCAGGAATTTAATACAGAATTTTTAGGCAGTTCAAACACACTTATCACCGGTCAAAAATTACAAACAATACATTACCAAAATCCGATTGCAACACACGATGGTATAAACATATATGAACATCCTATTGTTTCCAATGATGAGGATATTAAAAAAGACCATATGTATTGTATTTGTGTGGATGTATCGGAAGGTAAGAACTTGGATTCATCAACATTTTCGGTTATTGATATCTCCAGTACGCCATACAAGCAGGTCGCTGCATATAAGAATCCGTTAATATCACCATTGTTATTACCAACTGTTGTTTATAACGCGGCTAGATATTACAACGATGCATACATTCTCATAGAAATAAATAATAATCCACAGGTTGCTGATATTATTCATCAAGATTTTGAATATGAAAATCTGTTGAAAGTATACACAGGCAATAAAAAACCACAACAGTTATCTGCTGGTTTTGCTCGTGGTATACAAATGGGATTGAAAATGTCTCCTCAAGTCAAAAAAATTGGTTGTTCCAATTTGAAGACATTGATTGAAGGTGACAAACTTATAATTAATGATTTTGATACATATTCCGAATTAACCACTTTTGTGGCAAATAAAACCTCGTTTGCAGCTGAAGAAGACGCAAACGATGACCTGGTTATGTCATTAGTTATTTTTGCTTGGGTGTCCACGCAAAAATATTTTAGAGAGATTGTAAGTCATGATTTGAGAAAACAATTACAACTCGAAAATATGAACCAGTATGATGAGGAAATTTTACCTGCTCCAATTATAGATGACGGTTTACAACACTCATTTGAGGTAATTGATGGAGATGTTTGGGAAAAAGCAGATTCAAATCAACCATATGCTGATTTTATACACAATAAACTATTACGAATGTAAATCTTTAAAAAGATAAATATCGTTATGGTAAAAAATTACCAAGAAATCCGTAATAAATCAAGGAGAAAAAAATGGGATATCAACTATCTCCGGGCGTAAATGTATCTGAAATCGATTTGACCACTATTGTTCCAGCAGTATCAACCTCAGCTGGCGCATTTGCAGGTGCTTTCAGATGGGGTCCGGTTAATAAAGTAAAATTAATTGACAGCGAAATCACCCTTGCGAAAACTTTTGGAACTCCAGATAGTAATTCTGCTGTTTCATTCTTCACTTCTGCAAGTTTCTTAGCTTATGGAAGTTCACTTTATGCTGTTAGGTCAGCTAATTCCAGAACTTATAATGCTGATGCAAATACAGCAGCATCAAATGTTCAAATTGCAAATCAAGATATTTTTCAGTATTCTTATCTGAATACTAACAATGCAAATGCATATGGTGCATTTATGGCTAGATATCCAGGTGAGTTAGGAAATTCTCTTTCTGTAGCAGTTTGTGCAAATACAACCGCATTCTCGACTTGGACATACGCAGGTTATTTCCCATCAGCACCAAATACTTCAGATTATGCAGCTAGATTTAATGTTAGTGCAAAAGATGAAATGCACATTGCTGTTATTGACACATTAGGACGTTTTTCTGGAACAAAAGGAACTGTACTTGAAACTTTCCCATTCGTTTCAAAAGCATCTGATGCAAACAGTCAAGGAAATAGTGCTTATTACAAGCAGGTTATTTTTGATACATCTAAGTATATTTACGCTATTGATCCAACCGACTACGCAAACACAAGCAATACTTGGGGCACTGCGGCATCTTTAGGTAATGCTTATATTGGTGCAAATACAGCACAATTAATAAGTCTTACTGGTGGCTCAGATGGAGCTGTAGTTGATGCTGATATTATAAGAGCTCAAAATTTATTTGTTGACAAAGATGCCTATAACATTTCTTTGGTTTTAACAGGTGATGCATCGGTTGCTGTACAACAGAACGCGATTGATAACATCTGCCTTGTAAGAACAGACTGTATTGCACTAATTTCACCACCACAGAGTGCTGTTATTAATCAATCAGGAAGTGAAACCACAAACATAACTACCTGGTTAACCAATCTGGCTAGAAGCACATCATATGCTGTTGCTGATTCTGGTTGGAAGTATCAATATGACGTTTACAACAATGTATATCGTTGGATACCACTAAACGGTGATATTGCTGGACTTTGTGTATATACGGATACTACAAGAGATCCATGGTATTCACCAGCTGGTTTCAATAGAGGTTCTATCAGAAATGCAATCAAGTTAGCGTGGAACCCGACGAAAACCTACAGAGATTCTTTGTATTCTTCTGGTGTAAATCCTGTTGTTGCTTTCCCAGGTCAAGGTATTGTACTGTACGGGGACAAAACACTTCAAGCAAAACCATCTGCATTCGATAGAATCAATGTTCGTAGATTGTTCATTGTTCTTGAGAAGGCAATTTCTAATGCTGCAAAATACTCACTCTTTGAATTCAATGATGAATTTACAAGAGCTCAGTTTGTTGCTTTGGTTGCTCCGTTCTTGCGTGATGTACAGGGTCGTCGTGGTATCACCGACTTTAAGGTTGTTTGTGATTCTACAAACAATACTCCACAGGTTGTTGATTCCAACCAGTTTGTTGGTGACATATATATTAAACCAGCACGCTCGATCAACTTTATCCAGTTGAACTTCATTGCGGTCGCTACTGGTGTTGAATTCTCCACGGTTGTAGGTACTTACAATTCATTATCTAAACCTAATATTTTTTCGGTTTAATCTAAATACATACAAAGACAAATAGGAGAATAAAATGGCATTTAATGTAGCGGAATTTAGATCGAATATGGTTGGTGACGGAGCACGTCCCAATCTATTCACAGTATCTTTAGTTTTTCCAACAATTGCTGAAAATGGTGTTTCAGCAGGTACTAAATCCCAATTCATGATTAAGTCATCACAGTTACCAGGATCTTCGGTTGGTACTGTTCCTGTATATTACTTCGGTCGTGAACTGAAGTTTGCAGGCAACAGAACCTTCGCAGATTGGACTGTAAACATAATTAATGATGAAGATTTTGTTATCCGCAACTCACTGGAAACTTGGATGAATGCTTTAAATAGTCATCAGACCAATGTTCGTTCAGCAACCGCGGTTCAACCGTCAACTTATACCAGTGAAGCTACTGTTCAACAATATGGCAAATCTGGCAATGAACTGAAAAACTATAAGTTTGTTGGTATGTTCCCAATTGATATTTCTCCAATCGACTTAGATTGGGGTTCAAATGATAGCATCGAAGAATATTCGGTAACATTTGCTTATCAGTATTGGACATCTACAACAACTTCTTAATAATGTGTTTTATATGGAGGGCTTCGGCCCTCCGTTTTTGATTTATAGAAGGTAATATGGCAGAATTAAATAAATTTTCACTTTTTGGTTTTACGATTTCTCGTAAAAAGAATGAAAATGAAACATCAGTTCAACAATCATTCAGTCCACCCAATAATGATGATGGTGCATTAACCATTACATCTGCAGCTTACTATGGGACTTATGTTGATTTAGATGGAACAGCAAAAAATGAGGTTGAACTAATTTCTCGATATCGAGAAATGGCAATGCAACCAGAAATTGAATCTGCTATTGATGATATAGTAAATGAGGCTATATGTCAAGATGATGATGGTAAAACAATTAAAATTGTTCTTGATGATTTAAAACAACCTGATAAAATTAAAGAAGCTATCAGGAAAGAATTTCAAAATATTTGCCGGTTAATGAACTACAATAACATGGCCGCAGATATTTTTCGTAGATATTATATTGATGGTAGAATGTACTACCATATTATTATCGACAGAGAAAATCCTTCAGAAGGAATTAAAGAATTAAGATACATTGATCCTAGAAAATTACGCAAGGTTCGTGAAATAAAAAAGAAAAAAGATGAGAACACTGGCGTTGATGTGATGAATGTAATCAACGAGTACTATATCTACAATGATAAAGTTGTCACGGGTTCTTCATCAAACTATGGTCCTGTTGGAGTCCGTATTACAACGGATTCTATTATCGCTGTTGTGTCTGGGCTTATGGATTCTAGGAGGGCTGTTGTCCTTTCTTACTTACATAAAGCAATTAAACCTTTAAACCAATTGCGTATGATTGAGGATGCAACAGTTATCTATCGTATTTCTAGAGCACCAGAAAGACGTATTTTCTATATTGATGTTGGTAATCTACCCAAATTAAAGGCTGAACAATATCTTCGTGATATTATGGTCAAGTACAAAAATAAACTTGTATATGATTCCAGCACAGGTGAAGTAAGAGATGACCGTAAATTCCAATCTATGATGGAAGATTTTTGGTTACCAAGAAGAGAAGGTGGCAAAGGAACAGAAATCACCACACTTCCTGGCGGTCAAAACTTAGGTGAATTAGAGGATGTAAAGTATTTCGAAAGAAAACTTTACAAATCATTGAATGTTCCCATATCAAGATTGGAACCAAATCAAGGTTTCTCCATTGGTCGTGTTGCAGAAGTCACAAGAGATGAACTAAAGTTCTCCAAGTTTGTTGACCGTATGCGTAATAAATTTGCTGATGTTTTTGACCAAGCTCTTCGTGTACAATGTGTGTTAAAAGGTATTTGTACATCCGATGAGTGGGATGAGTTCAAAGAACACATTTATTTTGATTTCATTCAAGATAATAACTTTACCGAACTTAAAGATGCAGAATTGATGAAAGAAAGATTGGGTCTATTAAGTCAAGTTGATCCATACACCGGTCGTTATTATTCGCAGGCTTGGATTCAAAGAGAAGTTTTGCGTATGACTGATGATGAAATCAAACAAATGCAAGAAGAAATTGATGAAGAAAAATCGGTAGGACTAGGATTACCTGTTGAGGTTACCAACCAAGTTTCAGCCCAACAAATGATGGGTGATATTCAAGGTGAACAACAAGCTGCACTGGCACAACACCAGGTTGGTTTAGACCAACAACAAGAAAATCTTTCACCAGGAACATTTGTAAAAATTAAACAAATATTGTAAATAAATATATCTATTTGGAGTTAAAAAATGTCTAACACAAGAAACATCATTGATTTTGCATATAATGACCAAGGTTCAGAAATGCGTGATGCTCTTTATGCAGAAATTCACGACAGAGTAATGTCACACATTGAAGTAAAGAAGCAAGAACTTGCACAATCCATTCTTTCACAGGAAGAAACTGAAAAGGAAGAAGGCCACGAAGACGAAAAGGAAGATAAGGCTCTGGTCAAGAAGATGGTCAAAAAGGACTGTCTCACCAAAGAAGGTATTGATGATAATGAAGATGATTGTGACGAAGATGAAGATGAAGATGAATGGGATGATGAAGCGGTTAAAAGATAATGAAAACCTTTAAGGAATTCAAAGCAACTATCGTGGAGTCCAGAGAAACTCTGGACCCACCAAATATTCTGATTATGCGTAGGCAATCAATCAGACAATATCCAAATAAACAAAGGGTTGCAATGTACTTCGTGGACAAGATTAATAAATACATTACAGTTCCCTATACTGCTTCCCAGTGGTCTTCTTCAGGTCCACCAGTAGAGGAAGAATTCCAATCAGAAGAAGAAACTAAGGATTAAAAATGGCAACTTCAAATACACAACAAACATTAATTGATACAACCAAACGGGTTGTTATTAAACGAGTTGGAATTTTTGATGCTTCCGGAGGCAACGAAGTACAGACAGTAATACTGGACCCAAGAACCTTATCCGGCGTATTAAATGCCAACGGTGCACCATATCTAACAGGAAATACGTTACCATCAGGTTTTGCATCAAATTGTCTGACGCTGGCCAGAGTTGTTTATCATGTAGATTCTGAAGTCGGACATTTACAATTAAAATGGCAAGGTGTTGATGCTGCAAATGACAGAACAATTTTTGCATTCGGTGTTGGTGGCGGGGACACCAATCCAAATGACAATCTTCCTGTGATTACAAACAATTCACCAAACCCAACAGGTAATATTGCAATAACCACTGTCGGAACAACTGCAAATGCAGCATACTCTGTTATTATGGAATTCCATAAAAACGGTTCGTACTTCCAGTCTGGACAATTTAATGATCCTGCCGCGTTTAACTATCCTCCATACGGAGTAACTCCATAATGAAACTAATAAAAGAAATTGTGGAATCGGTCAACTATTTGTTTGAAGAAAAAGATGGAAAGAAAACACTTTTCATCGAAGGACCTTTTCTTGTTGCAGAGAAAGCCAACCGTAATGGCCGCATGTACAAAGAAGATACCATGCGTAAAGAGGTTGGTCGGTACACAGAAGAATACATAAATAAAAACCGTGCCTTTGGTGAACTAGGACATCCAGATACACCATCAATCAACCTAGACAGAGTTTCACATTTAATTGTGGGATTGCGTCAAGAAGGTACTGATTGGATAGGCAAAGCTAAAATTCTTGAAACACCTATGGGTAATATTGCAAGAAACCTTATTGAAGGTGGTGCTCAGTTAGGAGTATCGTCTAGAGGTATGGGTTCTTTGAAAAGTGTTAATGGGATCAATATCGTTCAAGATGACTTCTATCTGGCCACAGCGGCGGATATTGTAGCAGACCCTTCAGCTCCTGGTGCTTTTGTACAAGGAATTATGGAAGGAAAGGAATTTTGGTATGATGTTTCTAGAGGAACTTGGGTTGAAGAGGAGGTTGAACAATTTTATAGTAATGTGAAAAAATATTCACAAAAAGAAATTGAGTTTGTAGGTTTGAAAATATTTGAGAATTTGATAAATGGCATTGGAAAATAATAACAAATATTATTTGTATTGTTTAATTGACCCCATCAATAATTTACCCTTTTATGTGGGTAAAGGATGTGGTAACAGAGCATTTTCACATTTGAAAAATTTAAAAAATGAGAATAATGTCGCAAAACAAAAAACAATAGATATGATTAGATTATTAAATCTTGAACCTAGAGTTGAATTTATAATATCAAATCTGGCAGAAGATGTGGCATATGATATGGAATATATTATCATAAAAAATGCAAAAAAATACTTTGGCATCAATTTAACAAATAGAATTGGAATTTTTAAACCACCCAGCAGAAAAGGATGTAAATTAAAACAATGTTCAAAAGACAAAATATCCGCCTATCAAAAGGGCAGGAAAAAAGGTCCTATGAGTTATGAAACTAAACAAAAACTTTCTGTTATGAATTATGGAAAAGAAGGACCAAACAAGGTGTATGTTGATGTTGACAGTTTAAAGCATAATTATATAGATTTGAACTTTACGAAAAAAGAAATTTGTGATTTATTCAGTATTGGTTTGGGTTCTTTAAATAGAATACTATCCGAAAATGGAATAAAAAAATCAAAACAATGCTTTGCACATTATGCCTCTAGAAAACGAAATATTAAAATATAAAATCAATTTAATATAAATATCCAATATAAAAATCAAGGAGATTTTCGAAAATGGGAAAATTTAATCTGACCGAAGCCGCTAAGGACATTTTAGATGCTAATGTAGCAGCTAAGCAACGTGGACAAGAAAGCGGAGTCGGCGAAACAAAACTAAAATCAACTGTTGCATATGGAACTCACGATGCAGGACTAGTTGGACAATCACCAGAAAAGTCAACTGAAGAATTGCCTGATTATCTGAAAGGTGTTCCTTCTGCTACACCTCCTGGTGCAACTCCACCTGTTGGTTCAGAAAAGGATGGTGTTGGTGCAGAACATCCAAAGAACCAACCACAAGAAAAGGAAGGCCGTTCTGACCTTTTGGTTGCCAAGAAATCAGATGCTACAGATTACGAAAATATTCGTGACCGTGCAAAATATTCGGCTCCAGCACAAACTTTCCATATGAATCCTGGTGCAACATTCCAGTCTTATGGTGAAGATATTGATGCTATGCTTTCTGGTGAAAACCTTTCTGAAGAATTCAAAGAAAAGGCAACAATGATTTTTGAAGCGGCAGTTATTGCTCGTGCTGAAGAAGTTATTGCAGAAGCACAAGTTGAAATGCAAGAACAGTTTGAACTTGCTGTTGAAGAAATCAAAGATGAACTTGCAGAAAAGGTTGATGGTTATCTCAACTATATGATTGAAGAATGGGTTCAAGAAAACGAACTGGCAATAACTAAGGGTCTTCGTGCAGAAATTGTAGAAGATTTCATTGGTGGCCTTCGTAACCTGTTTGTAGAACATTACATTGATATCCCAGAAGATAAGGTTGATATCGTTGAAGAGTTAACCGGTAAGGTTGAAGAATTAGAAGATTCACTCAATGAACAAATTAAAAGTGCAGTTGAACTCAAGAAAGAGTTGAACGAACACAAAAAGTTTGAGGCTATTTACGCAGCATGTGAAGGCCTGACGCAGACACAGGTGGAAAAAATCAAGTCACTTGCAGAAAGTATTGAATTTACCTCCGATGAAAATTTTGCAGTTAAACTAGAAACAATTAAGGAGTCTTATATTACTTCTAGTGTTAGAACTGCTGATAATTCTGCTCTAGACGATGAAGTACAAATCGTAGAAGAAAAGAAAGTTAACAGAGGTTTGGTTGACCCAGAAATGGAAGTTTACTCAAAGACCATCTCACAAACTTTAATTAAATAAATAATATTTTTAAACAGATACTATAAGGAGATTTACTAATGTATCTTACAGAAGAACTTCAAAAGAAGTGGCAGCCAGTTCTGGAACATCCAGAACTCGAAGCCATTAAGGACCCGTACAAGAAGGCAGTTACCGCACTTGTACTGGAAAACCAACAAGCTGCAATGAGACAAGACCGTCAGTCACTTAACGAAACCGTTTCTGATGCTGGTCCTACTAACGTTGCTGGTGGCATTAACAATTTTGATCCTATCTTGATCTCACTTGTTCGCCGTTCACTGCCTAATCTGATTGCGTATGACGTTGCTGGCGTTCAGCCAATGACTGGTCCTACCGGACTGATCTTCGCAATGCGCGCTCGTTATAATGGTCAGAACACTGATCCAGCAAGCACAAGTTCAGAAGCTTTCTACAACGAAGCCAATACAATTTTCACAGGCGTTAATTCATCTGCGAATCCTTATGGTTTCCAAGGTTCACAAGCTCTTGATACAGCTAACTCTTTCCAAAATCCAGCATCTAAGGCAACCACGTCTGGTATCGCAATGCCTACAGCTACTGCTGAGGTTTTGGGTTCAGATAGTGGCCGTGCATTTGCTGAAATGGCATTCACCATTGAAAAGGTAACTGTAACTGCTCAAAGCCGTGCGTTGAAGGCAGAATACTCACTTGAACTTGCTCAAGACTTGAAGGCAATCCACGGTCTGGATGCAGAAACAGAACTGTCTAACATTCTGTCTACTGAAATCCTTGCTGAAATCAACCGTGAAGTTATTCGTACTATCTACACCTGCGCTGTCGCTGGTGCTCAGTATGGTACTACAACTGCTGGTTACTTCGATCTTGACACCGACTCTAACGGTCGTTGGTCAGTTGAACGTTTTAAGGGTCTTATCTTCCAAATCGAACGTGATGCTAACGTAATTGCTAAGCAAACTCGTCGTGGTAAGGGTAACGTTTTGATCGTTTCTTCAGACGTTGCTTCTGCAATGGCTATGGCTGGTGTACTTACTTACACACCTGCTCTTCAGTCTGATTTGCAAGTAGATGACACAGGAAACACTTTCGCTGGTCTGTTACACGGTCGTATTAAGGTCTATATTGACCCATACTTCGGTGGTTATACATCTAACCAGGAACTTGTTACCATCGGATATAAGGGTTCTTCTCCTTATGACGCTGGTCTGTTCTACTGCCCATATGTTCCTCTCCAAATGGTTCGTGCTGTTGACCAGTTCACCTTCCAGCCTAAGATTGGATTCAAGACCCGTTACGGTATGGTTGCAAACCCATTCGCACAAGGTCTGACACAGGGTAACGGCAAGCTGAATGAACGATCTAACGTTTATTACAGACTGTTTGGGGTCAAAAATTTGATGTAATTGATTGAGTCACCATCAAGAGTGACACTGAGGGTGCCTTCGGGCACCCTTTTTTTGTCTGATAAATAGTAGATTATTGGAGATAAACAATGACAGTTTTAACTAGAGTACCAGAAAACACCAATCTTTTACAACCCACGAAATTTCTATTAACATTTGATAGAATTCCGGATGTACAATACTTCTGTCAAGAGGTTAATATTCCTGGCGGAACAATGCCGCAAGCAGAAATGCAATCACCTTTTCACAACTACACTGTGGCTGGATTGAATATTCAATATAATCCATTAAATATAAGATTTTTAGTTAATGAGAATATGTCGGACTGGAAAAGTATGTACGAATGGTTTCTTGCTATTTCTTCACCGGTCAGTTTCGAAGAAAGAAATAAATATCAGGCCATGCAAAATCGAAACATAAAAAGGCCTTTTCCTAGTTATTCCGATGCAGTGTTAACTGTATTATCAAATCTTAATAATCCACAATTAAGAATACAGTTTTATAATGCATTTCCCACATCTTTATCGGATATAAATTTTGACACAAAATTATCAGCGGACCACATCATTACTGGTGATGCATCATTCTCATACGAGTATTTTGAATTTCTTGATGCTTAATATATAATTATTTTACTGATACATTATGGAAAATTTAGAACAAGTTTTAGAAAATTGGGAAAAAGATTCAGTTATTGACCAAACTGAACCATCAAGAGAAATTATTAGAATACCACTATTGCACAGTAAGTATCTTAACGTTCTTACAAAAAGTAAGTTAGCATCAAAAAAAGCACATTTTGATTATTTACAGTTGAAAAAGAAAAAGTGGGAATACTATACTGGTAAACTTTCACACGATGAACTTGATGAATATGGTTGGGAACCTTTTCACTTTACATTAAAATCGGATATTAATCTTTATATTGAAAGTGATCCAGATTTAATTAAATTGCTTCAGAAAAAAATAGTTCATGATGAAATAGTTTCAGTTATTGAAGCCATTATGTCGGAACTAAAAAGTAGAACATTTCAATTAAGAGATGTTATCACTTGGGAAAGATTTATCAATGGTGCCTGATTTAATTATCTCCAAACACAATGAAGTTTATGCAAAACTGATTTGTGAAAGGCATGTGCTTAAGGAACTTTCCGAATATTTTACATTTTTTGTTCCTGGATACACTTTTGTTCCGGCTTACCGAAATAAAATCTGGGACGGAAAAATAAGATTAGTCAACACAAACAGTAATACCATTTATCTTG
>Ga0304729_1001971_pt1 | contig 12831 bp, 15 predicted proteins | sample C_131016_MF_Meta_FD_190475 | JGI IMG/M metagenome (GOLD analysis project Ga0304729, IMG submission 190475) | Freshwater microbial communities from Lake Croche, Canada to study carbon cycling - C_131016_MF_MetaG (v2) (version 2) | ecosystem: Environmental > Aquatic > Freshwater > Lake | place... | reverse complement strand
GTAATGACCACTTGAATAGTGTAGCAGAACAAATTAATAATCCTAACATTGATGAAGAAAAAGTACGTTTAGATCCACATTGCTGGGACAACAAAAAAATTGGTAATCCCAAAACAAAGATCAAGGGTGGCACTAGAGTAAATAACTGTGTACCAAAAGAATCAGCAATACTAAAAGGATTAAATCAAATTGACGAAGGTTGGAAAAGTGCATTGGGCAGTGCTGCATTAGCAGGTGCTATGGCAATGGGCAGTGGACATGCTCAAGCAGCAGATTTAAGTCAATTTGGAACTCCTTATTTACAACAAGTTGCTTCAGGTCAACACCCAAGACCAATGGTCAATGTTGATGATGCTAAAGCAGAACTACAAGCTAGAGAACAAGGTAAACAACAAACTGTTGCACCTGCAGCGGCTCCAGAAACAACATCAGGGTTTAGTATAGATTATTTAAAGAAGGCATCTGATCCAGATAGAACTGGAAGATATTTAATTAGTGTTGAAAAGGCACAAGAAATGTTAAAGCAAGCAACAACTCCAAGAGCAAGACCCACATTAAATATTGCACCCGGCGATTATCCGGCAGCTAAATAAGGACAACAATTATGTTAACAGAAGATTTAAAAGTATTATTAGCTAGTGTTAACTCATTGTCTATCAAAGCACAAAACTTTCATTGGAATGTAGAGGGAGATAACTTCCCTCAATATCACGAATTCTTTGGCAACTTCTATGAAGAAGTATACAGCGCAGTAGATAAGATTGCTGAATACATTCGTACATTAGATAGTTATACTCCCGGTAGTTTAACCCGCTATGCTGAATTAACTATCATTCAAGACCAACTTAAGATTCCACGTGCTGAATTAATGTTTGCTGAATTGTTTGAAGATAATGGCAAGATGATTGAATTGCTTAATCATTGCTTTGCATCGGCTACACAAGAAAACAAACAAGGTATCGCTAACTTTATCGCTGAAAGGTTAGATGCTCACGAAAAACATCAATGGATGATTCGTAGTACTCTAAAGAAAGAACGTGCATAATGAGAGCAAAAGAGTTTTTATCCGAGTCCTATCGCTCGGTTGTAAATGAAGAACTTAGGGTAGATGTGCCTAACGAAGAATGGTTACAAGACGCAATTGAATATGCTAAAAGTAAAAGTCCCGATCGCAATGGTCTACCATACATGGGAAAGACCACTGCTACAGTTAGGAACGTTGCGGTTCCGATCAGCATCTTAAGACGGATACCAGGCATGCGTCAAGAGCAATCAAAGGTAAGACACCACGATCTTGCTGCTATTAGAAAAATCATGCACACTACAGGTAAACTGCCACTACACGGACATACTGGACAAGAATATAAACCTTTTATTAATGTAGCATATGATGGCAGTGCTTGGGTTAATGAAGGTAATCATAGGATTATGGCAGCGGCTGAACTTGGTTGGGATTCATTACCAGTGGAGATTTCATACTTTGACGGTGGTGAAAGAATCAAGTCAGGCCCAATGTATCCGGGTAATATTGGGCTTGCAGAAGCAATGGATCAGGGAACTAGATGGACTGGTGATGAACCATATAGACAATTAGTTGAATTGGATTTAGAAGAAGGTTGGAAAGATTTAGCAGTAGGTGCAGCTATGGGATTAGGCGCACTAGGTGCAGGTAATAGTGATGCTAAACCAATTGAACCAATCAAAAAACCTGCTATAACTCAACAAGCACAACAACCTGTTAAAGCAGCATCAGCTACAATAGACCCTAAAGCAGAAGTAGCATTATTCAATGCTGGCAAAGCGGCTGGTATGCGTGGCTCTGAATTAGCGCAATTCTTAGCACAAGTTAAACACGAATCATGGAACTTTAGTAGATTACAAGAAAAACCACAACCTAAGGTAAAAGATTACTTTGCTAAAAAATATGACCCTAAACATGCGCCAAAAACAGCAAAGATACTAGGTAATAAACATGCAGGTGATGGTGATAGGTATCATGGTAGAGGCTATATTCAGTTAACCGGACATGATAACTATGCCCGCGCTAGTAAAGAACTTGGAATAGATTTATTAAATCACCCTGAGTTAGCTGCTGACCCGGCAACTGCTGCAAAGATTGCTGTGTGGTTTTGGAAAATCAAAACAAAAGGCATTACAGATTTTGCAGATACTAAAACAGTAACACATAAAATCAATCCAGCACTCAGAGGATTAGAAGATAGACACGCAAATTTTATAGATTATAAACAACGGATTAAACCAGCATGAAAAAATTATTAGCATTAACCTTACTCGCAGTATCATTTACCGCTTCAGCTTGGACACAACGAGCACCTAACCCAGTACAACAATGTCAAGCACATGCTCCGTACGGTTTCCCACAAACACAAAATGTACAACCTATTTGCCGTCAAGCATATCTAGTTGGATATGATGCACAAGCTAAACTACCAAAATTCGTAACATACGAATTAATGCCGCAAAACGCATTAGGTTGTGTAGCAAGAACAAATGCGTTTGCTGCTGACCAAAGTGTACCAAATGGTGCTCGCCCAGATGATTATGCTGGTACAGGGTTTGATAAAGGTCATATGAGTCCTGATGGTGATCTGTCATGGGATGTTCAAGTTGAATTTGAAAGTTTCTTAATGACTAATATGAGTCCACAAGCTGGTTCATTGAATCGTGGCATATGGAAACTATTAGAAACAAGTGTACGTGGTTGGGCAGTTCAGCGCAATCAAAGTTACACGGTTTATGTTGGCGGAGTATATAATGCACAAGATAAGAAAATCGGCAACGGTGTCGTTGTTCCTCATGGTTTTTACAAAATTGTTATCAATAATCAAACGAATGAAGTAGCAGGATGGGCGTTCCCTCACGTTGCTCCGTATCCTAACTTAGGAAATGACTTGACTAAGTTTAGATTACCGATAACACAGATTGAACAAACAGCAGGGGTACAATATGCATTCCCTAAAAATGCAAAAGAATTAGCTCCTGGGCAAGAATGGATAGTTGATTTTGGTAAACTCACACAAGCTAAACGTACTAAATGTGGTGCCAATGCAGAGGATTAATATTAGCAATAATATCTCATACTAAATAGCAGTATGAACATCACTAAATTAGGCAAACTAGTCGGAGATTGGAGTAATATCAATGATACATTGCTTCAACAAATAAGCAATCTATTTAAACTACGAGATTGTAATGTTGATTTGGATATACAAAAACCAAATCAAGTATCACCTTTCATCAAAGATAACTTAGCATATCATAACCCTGATCAACCTTTTACAGTTAAAAGAATCTTTGTTCATTTAACTGATTGGCAACCGGGACATTTCTATTGTGTTGATAACAATATTCATGCTGGCTGGAGTGCAGGGGATGTATATAGTATTGATTGGCATAATGCATATTATGCAAGTGCAAATGCAGGTGCAGCAGATAGAATTATATTACAACTTACTGGTCTTGTTTCAGAAGAATCTAATGAATTCTTGGCTAGATTAAAAAGATTTGACACATACGCACTAGAACTTAAAGAAAGTTCTTGGTAAGAACACACCTACCTTAGGACCGTGTGGCCCGGCTGCTGGGCATAGAAAACGATTCGCTACCGTGGACTATAAAGTGAGCACTTTTTGATAAATACATAATGCTTACAGAACATATCATTATTGAATCCGCTGCACTTGAATTAGCAAAAAGATTGCCGTCATTGGCTAAACATGACTACAATACCATCGACAAATTAATGCAAGATATTGCTAATAAACATCGTATTACTGGTAAGGCATTACATGATATGTTTCTAAGAAAGTATCACAAAACTCCAGATAATTGGGTTAAGGGTAAACTAGACGAAGCTAATAATAAACCAGATTTTCTAGCAGATAATCCAATCATGCAGAAATTCATCAAGTGGTCAAGTCAAAAACTCAATCTTCAATCTACCCCCAAATTTGAATTCAGCTACAATACTGAAGAAGCACAAGAAGGTCATCACACTGGTCGTCATTCAGAAAACGATAACAGTGTTTGGGTATACGTTGCTAATCGTAATATGGTTGATATTATGCGTACCGTTTTTCATGAATTGGTTCATGTCCGTCAAGGAGAATTGGGTATGATTAAGCCAGGAGATAGCTATCCTGGTAGCCCAATTGAAATGCTAGCGGATATGGGTGCGGGCAAATACATGAAAGTATTTGGCAAAGATCATCCAGAAATCTTTCAATAAAATACATTCTATGCTATAATGCATAGATGCTTAAACTACTCTTTCCATTGCCAAAAGATATCGTTGTTGCACTTAGTGGCGGCGTTGACAGTGTTGCTATTACAGATTTCCTTTCTCAAAAACACAATGTAACTTGTGCTTTCTTCCATCATGGAACAGAGAATAGTGAACGAGCATTAGAATTCGTTGCACACTTCTGTACCGAACGCAATCTTCCACTTATGATCGGAATGATTAAAAACAATAAACCAAAAGAACTTAGCACAGAAGAACATTGGCGTAATGAACGCTATGACTTCCTAGATAGTTTTGGTAATTCATTGGGCCCAATCATTACCGGTCATCACTTGGATGATTGTGTAGAAACATATCTTTGGTCATCTATTCATGGGCAATCAAAAGTTATCCCAGCGAAACGAAACAATGTTGTTCGCCCATTTCTAACAACAAACAAAAGTGAATTCACAAATTGGTGCGAACGAAAATCAATTAATTGGTGTCACGACAATAGCAACGATGACACAAAATATATGCGTAACTATGTCAGAACACATCTCATGCCACACGCATTACACGTTAACCCAGGACTACACACTGTGGTTAAAAAGATTGTAGAAAAACAGCAAAATGTTTGACTTTTCTACACAAGGCATGTATACTAATTACTTTACAAGGAGAAACTATGAGTAGTAAAATGTTTACCGGAGAGCAAAAGATTAAGTTGACTCAACTTATCAACGAGGGCATGGTAGTCCTACATGAGATTGATACTCTACGTGAGGGTCTAAGTGATACTGTTAAGGCTATCGCAGAAGAACTGGAAGTAAAGCCAGGCATTCTTAAGAAGGCAATTACTGTCGCACACAAAGCAAGTCTTGGTCAAACAAACGCTGACCACGAAGAACTAAACACTATCTTGGAAACTGTGGGTAAAACACTTTGAGTTACGTTGATGCTATTCATAGCAGGGATGAGGATCGTATCTACGTTGTAGAACGGGACCAGAACGGAAAGCGTCAATACAAAGAATATCCCACAAACTATGTACTATACTATCCCGATCATAAGGGTAAGTATCGCAGTATATATGGTGACCCTGTAAATCGTTTCAGTACACGTAAACGACAAGAGTTTGAAAAAGAAAGGCGCATCCATTCAGGTAAGAAATTATTTGAAAGTGATGTGCCTGTAGTGTTTCGCTGCCTTAGTGAAAACTATCTTAAGGCAGATGTTCCTAAACTGCATACTTGTTTCTTTGACATTGAGGTAGATTTTGATCCAGAGAAGGGTTTCAGTCCTACTAGTGATCCATTCAACCCAGTAACTGCTATTTCATTATATTTGGATTGGCAAGATACACTGGTTACATTGGTCATTGCCCCCAAGCATATGTCACCTGAAACAGCACAAGAAATTTGTAATGAATTTGAAAACTGTATGCTTTTCACTAATGAGAAGGAGATGTTTGATGTTTTCTTTCAACTCATTGAAGATGCTGATGTAATGACTGGCTGGAACAGTGAAGGATACGACATACCTTACATGGTTAATCGTGTCACAAGAGTAATGAGTAAGGATGACACACGCAAGTTTTGCTTGATGGGTCAACTTCCTAAAGCTAGAGAATACGAAAGATTTGGCAAAAGTGAAACTACATACGACTTAGTAGGTCGTATTCATTTGGACTACTTACAACTCTACAAGAAATATAACTATGAATCACGCCATTCATATAAGTTAGATGCTATTGGTGAGATGGAAGTAGGAGAAAACAAAACTCAATATGAAGGTACTCTTGATCAGTTGTATAACAAGGACTTTAAGAAGTTTATTGAATACAACAGACAAGATACCATGTTGTTAGTAAAAATCCACAACAAACTAAAGTTTTTAGAACTTGCTAATCAATTGGCGCATGAGAACACAGTACTGCTTCCAACAGTCATGGGTTCTGTTGCAATGATTGAAATGGCAATTTTTAATGAAGCCCACGAACGTGGATTAGTAGTGCCAGATAAAAAACGAAAGAATGAAAATGCAGAAGAAACGCAGCCAGCAGCAGGTGCCTTCGTTGCTACGCCGAAAAGAGGTATGCACGAATATGTCGGAGCAGTTGACATCAACTCGCTCTATCCCTCGGTTATTCGTGCCCTTAACATGGCAGGAGAAACCATCATTGGTCAAGTCCGTCAGACACTAACTGACAAATATATGCTTGACAAAGGTAAGCAACTTGCTAGCCTTAAAAAGCGTTTCAAAGAAGGTGACGATGATGTTACCGGTGCTATTCTATGGGAAAACTTGTTTAGTGTATTAGAATATACAGCTATTATGAATCAAGACCGTGGTGTAATGCTTACATTAGATTACGAAGATGGTCGTAGTGAGGAATATAGTGCTGCTGAAATCTGGAAGATGATATTTGACAGCAATCGCCCATGGATGCTCTCTGCTAATGGTACAATCTTTACTTACGAGAAAGAAGGCGTAGTTCCAGGACTATTATCTCGCTGGTATAGTGATCGTAAAGTAATGCAGAAGAAACTCAAAGAGGCAACAACGCAAGAGGATCGTGAATACTGGGATAAACGTCAACTTGTTCGTAAGATTTTGTTGAACTCAGCATATGGCGCACTATTGAATGAACATTGCAGATTTTATGACAAGCGCATTGGTCAAAGTGTTACATTAAGTGGTCGTCAGATTGTTAAACATATGATGAGTACTATCAATGAAACAATCACAGGTGTTTATGAACACGATGGCCATGCTATTGTTTATGGTGATACTGACTCATGTTATTTTACTGCATATCCTATTCTCAATTTGCAAATAGCAAATGAAGGATTAGAGTGGAATAAAGAAAACTGTATCACATTGTATGATGGTATTGCTGACCAAGCTAATGAAAGTTTTCCTGCATTCATGGAACGTGCTTTTCATGCTCCGCGTAAGAACGGTGCTATCATTAAAGCTGGTCGTGAACTGATTGGTGATCGTGCTATCTTTATCACAAAGAAACGCTATGCTATCAATATCTTTGATAAAGAAGGTAAGCGTAAGGACGTAAACGGCAAGAATGGTGATATCAAAGCAATGGGTCTTGACTTAAAACGTGCTGATACTCCTAAGTACATACAAGAATTCTTAATGGATGTACTTACTAAGGTCCTTGCAGGTGAACAACGTGACAAAGTTATTGAAATGGTTAAAGAATTTAAAAACAAACTATCAGAACAAGATAGTTGGACAAAGGGTTCGCCTAAGTCAGTCAACAACTTGACTAAACATACTATTGAATTTGAAAAAACAGGTAAGTGTGGTGTGGGTCATGCCCGGGCAGCAATCAACTGGAACTATCTACGTAGAGTATATGGTGACAACTATAGTCAAAAGATTGTAGATGGCATGAAGATTGTTGTATGTAAACTCAAAGACAATGCATTGGGCTTTACTAGTATTGCATACCCAGTTGATGAGTTACGGTTACCTGTATGGTTCAAAGAATTACCGTTTGATGATTTACTAATGGAATCAACATTAGTAGATGAAAAGATTGACAACTTACTTGGCGTATTAGATTGGGATATCAGAAGTAATACTGATGTTAACTCAATGTTTGATGAACTATTCACATTCGGTTAAACTGGTGTTGACTATCGTAATATATTCCACTATAATACGTGATAGGAACTCCTAAATATTTTAAACAAAGGAAATAAAATGAAAGATTATTTGAAAGATTTGATCGACCATACTCTTGGTCTTGGTACTATTGAACTTATTAAGGTCACTGGTACAGATACTGAGACAGCAATCAATGCTGTAGCAGAAAACAAAAGTGTTATCATTAGTGGTACATTCAAAGACCCCATTAGTGATTTCATTGGTGTATTCGGTATGCCTAACTTGAATAAACTCAAGACAATTATTGGATTTGATGAGTATGATGACACATCTAAAATCAATGTTGTTCGTACTCAACGTGATGGTGTAGATGTACCTTCTACTATTCACTTTGAAACAAAGAGTGGTGACTTCATTAATGACTATCGTCTTATGCTTAAAAGCGTAGTTGATGAGAAAGTTAAAAGTGTGTCATTCAAGGGTGCTAAGTGGAATGTTGAATTTGAGCCAACAGTTGCCGGTATTCAACGTCTTAAGAAGCAAGCACAAGCGAATAGCGAAGAAGAACATTTTGTGTTCAAAACTGACGGCAGTGATTTGAAAGTATTCTTTGGTGATGCTTCAACACATAGCGGTAACTTTGTGTTTAACACTCCAGTTACTGGTACATTGTCAGGTACACATCGTTGGCCTGTTAAAGAATTCTTAGCTATCATGGATTTGCTTGGCGACAAGAAAGTTAAGATTAGTGATCAGGGTGCGACTGAAATCACAGTTGATAGCGGTATCGCAACATATGTTTACTTATTGCCAGCGAACAAGAAATGATCAAGTACATTGCTAGTTCCGGTAAGTACACAAATGTAATTGGTGGTCCTGCTACCAATTACATTAATAACCATATTGGGGCACAAGGTGTTGGTAATCTAAGATTCAATACTACTAATCAAAGTATGGAAGTATATGACGGAATGTCTTGGATAACACTACAGATGGGTCATGTTAATGTAGGTCTAAATGCTGATGCAGAATCATTACTTGACTGGGCTAAAAAGAAGCGTGATGAAGAATTTGAATTAGAAGCATTAGCACAAACTAATAGTACTATTAAAGATTTAGTTAACACTATCAAGCAAAAGCAAGAACAAATAAGTATTGTCAGAACCTTGATTAAGAAAGAAGTAACAGTTTGAAACAAGATAATCTATCACAAAAGCATAAGCCAGAGTGGGCATTGTTCTTACCCGCAGTCAGTAGTTTCTATATTGCTGGTTTGGGTAAACAACGCAAAGGTGAACAGTACTTTGACCAAGCACGTATCCCTGCAAGTTTCAAGGGTGATGTTGAGAAACTAAACTTCTTAAATAGTAAAGAGGGTTTGTATTACTACAAGTGGGGTTTGTATAGTGCTGGCCATGCTAACTTAGATACTACCAAAGATGATCCAAGTGAATCTATCATACGTGAACGTGAAGAAGGTACATTCATGTTGGGTGATAGTGGTGGCTTTCAGATTTTAAAAGGTCAATGGCCAGCTGATTGGAAGGATCCTAACTGTCCACGTGCTATGATTAAACGTAAAGCAGTATTGAAGTGGATGGACACATACATGGATTATGGTATGTGTTTAGATATCCCAAGTCAATCATTAACTACGTTTGGTATGAAGGATAAGAATGGCAATAGCCTACATGGAATCAGTACAATTGAAGAAGCAATATCTGCCACACATATTAATAACGAATACTTTATAAATAATCGCTCAGGGAAATGTAAATTTTTAAATGTGTTGCAGGGTCGCAATCATACTCAAAGTGATGATTGGTATGAAGAAATGAAGAAGTATTGTGATCCAAACATCTATACAGACAATCATTTTAATGGCTGGGCGTTTGGTGGTCAGAACAAGATTGATGTTCACTTGATGTTACGTAGATTAGTTGGTATTATCCATGATGGATTATTACGTGAAGGTAAGCATGATTTGATTCATTGTTTGGGAACAAGTATTTTAGAGTATGCTGTATTGTTTACTGATATTCAGAAATCAATACGTAAGTATCACAACCCAAGCCTTCAGATTACATTTGATTGTGCTAGTCCATTTTTTAGTGCTGCTAAAGGATTAGCTTATTTCAATACAAGTATTGAACATAACAAGAAGTGGGCATACAGTATGGAAAAGACCGCTGAAAAGAAAAGTTATGCTACTGACACACGTAAATACCGTGATGCTGTATTAGCTGATGGGGTACATAAGTTGTTTACTGATAGTCCAGTAACTGATGCATTGGTAATGAAAGATATGTGTTATCGTGGAATAGGATTCTTAGGTCAACATGGTAAAGAAACAAAAACAAGTTGGGATACACTAAGCTACACGTTGATTCAAAGTCATAATGTTTGGATGCATATGAATGCTGTTCAAGAGGCTAATCGTCAATATGAAACGGGTGTAATTCCAAAAATGTTAGTACACAAGTTTGAGGGTGATAGGTTTTTTACTCAATTAGTTGATGAAATCTTTAGCAAGAAAACTAAACAAGAATCATTAGATTTGATTGATTACCACAGTAGTTATTGGAAGCAATTCCAATCAGGTAGTCAGGGTATTAGCGGTAAGAAAACTGAAAATGCTATGAGTATGTTTGATGAATTGTTTACAGTAGATGAAGAACCAATTGAGGAAATAGAAGATAGCGATGAAGCTATGTCATTAGTTTTGGAGTAATAAAATGTATAAACAACGAATTGCAAAATTACAACGAAGGGCCATAGACCTTGACAAGGAAATATTAGCTGCGGAAAGGGATAGTAACTTTAACAAAGACGCCCTTAAAGCTATGCTAATAGACAGAAATGATGTATACTCTGATTTAAGGAAGTATATAAAACTTCAATGGGATGAAGACCACGAAAGTGTTAATTTTGAGGATGACAGATAATTTTATATGATACTCAATTTAGAAAAGCCTCCTGTTAATTTTAATCCAAAGCAAAAAATATTCATAAAAGAGAATGTTTTGGATCCCGACATGTGCGATAGTATAATTGAGTTTGGAAAGAATAATGTCAATAAGGGAATAAACAAATACCCTCAATTATTTGATATAAGTTTTCACACCTGTCTATTACCATTAAATCACGAATCTCATCTTTTGTTAGAAGATGCTTGGCATGATGCTAGCAAATTTTTAGATATTTCTATTGATTTTGTTGAACCTTATGAACTAAAACGATATACATCTGATGATTTTTTTGGAAAACACACTGACAATTATCTATGTAATTTAAGTAGAATTGATAGAAAGATAACCTTTAGTATACAGCTTAGTGATAAAGAAGATTTTACTGGTGGAGATTTTATTATCCTTCATCAGCCTGGACCAAAGACAAAGGGAAGCATAGTAGCATTTCCTAGTTTCTTCCCGCATGAAGTTAAACCAATAAATTCCGGGGAACGATGGTCATTGATTAGTTGGGCCTGGGGTAAAGATTTTTCTTAATTAACCAATTCAATTGTATTACTATCAAAATAACGATATACTTGTAAAATATTAAACATTACGGAACTGCACATGGATCAAACAGCACAAACACTTGCCGAACAACGTCAACGTATTAAAAATAAAGCATTTCGGACAATCTTTGTCAGATTTCAAAAAGAAGGTATTCATAAATACCCCGCAGCAGCAACAGACCCAGCACTTGCTACAGGTGATGAGTATGATGTTAGCTTTCTCGCAACTCCACATCGTCACATCTTTCATTTTGAAGTGACGATTGAAGTATTTCACAACGACCGTGATATTGAGTTTATTCAATTCAAACGATGGTTAGAGAATCAATATTCTCAAGGCATTCTTGCGTTGGATTACAAAAGTTGTGAAATGATTAGTGATGACCTTTATGATGTTATCGCAACTCGGTATCCAAGTCGTAACATCAAAATCAAAGTATCGGAAGATGATGAGAATGGTGCTACGATTTCTTATAACAGAACTCAACCTTATCGTAACCTCGCTATTTAAAGGAAATATAAAATGGCAAAACAAACTTTTCAATCAAACCCACGTGTTACTCAAATCTTTGAGGACCTAGAGAAATATCTAACATTCTGTGTGGATTTTGGTTATAAGTACAATGAAGCAGAACTCTATGATCAACGGAGTTATGTATACCGTCAGTATACTAAATTTGCTACAGGCAAATTTGCTAAAGATCAATGGCAGGAAAACGCTCGTCCATAATGCGTAAGCTATACTATATGGGTCTTGAACCCTACAAAGCAAGGTATACTCTACAGTTACAAGAGTGGAATACTACTGTGTTTGATAAAAGAGGCATCAACTATGTTGTAGTGCCTGGCGAAACACTAAGTAATGACCAAGCAATTGTAACAGGTCAAGTATTAGATGCTCATGGTCGTACATACTACGGTATGTCACAATTAATGAATCTAATTAAGATGATGAAACAAGGAGAACTAAACAATGAAGATGTTGTCTACTTTGAGGACATGTTTCAGCCCGGAATTGAAAGCCTTCCGTATATTCTTAAGCAAATCGATCCTGTTCACAGGCCTAGGATTTATGTTCGCTGTCTTGCTCAGTCCATTGATCCTGACGATTTTGTTCATGTATGGGATATGCAAGATTTCATGGGACACTATGAAAAAATGGTTGACTCATTTGTGGATGGAATACTCGCAACTAATGAAGAAATGGTAATGCACATGAAGATTGCAGGTTGGAAGGCTCCAATCTACAATATCAGTGGGTTAGCATTTGGTAAGAGTGAAGTACAAAATCGTGTAGCAAGTATCAAGCCATTCAATGAACGCAAAAAGCGTGTAGTATTCTCAGCACGATGGGATCAGGAAAAACAACCTGATTTCTATATGGATCTCATTGAACAATGGCACAGAGAAAAACCATACAATGATGTTGAATTCT
>Ga0304729_1001968_pt1 | contig 12852 bp, 11 predicted proteins | sample C_131016_MF_Meta_FD_190475 | JGI IMG/M metagenome (GOLD analysis project Ga0304729, IMG submission 190475) | Freshwater microbial communities from Lake Croche, Canada to study carbon cycling - C_131016_MF_MetaG (v2) (version 2) | ecosystem: Environmental > Aquatic > Freshwater > Lake | place... | reverse complement strand
TCCTACATCAAACCCCATTGGCCCTATATCGCGCCTGCGCCCTACCACCAACGCTTCGATGCGCAAGACGTCAAAGCCGCTGTCCGCTCAGATTCAGAGCGTACGAATACTCACCCTGTTTACAAAGCCTTTCGCAACCATTTGGAAAGTCAATCTTTTGCACAACAGAGTGTCAGGGAACGCGTGATCCCCACCTACATGGGTCTGGTTCAACAAATTGACGATCACATCGGTCGATTGATAGAAGGGCTTGAGGCACAAGGCCGACTGCAAGACACATTGATTGTGTTCACCAGCGATCATGGTGACATGCTTGGCGACCATTGGTTGGGTGAGAAAGAAATGTTTTATGAAGCCAGTGCGGGTGTTCCTCTGATTATTGTGGACCCTTCACAACCCAAGCAAGTGGGCGTTTGCGATGCGTTGGTGGAAACCATCGATCTAATTCCTACTTTCATGGATGCGTTGGGCGAACCAACCGAGCAACAATGGCTAGAAGGACGCTCGCTTGTACCTTGCCTCCAGCAAACAGAGGTCGGCAGAGAAGCTGTATTTTCTGAACTGGACTATGCCTTCTATCCGGCCGCCAAAGAACTGTGTTTGCCTGTTAATCAAGCGCGAGCCACCATGGTGCGGACACAACGCTGGAAGTTGGTGGACTATCAAGGCTTTTCGCCGCAGTTGTTTGACATGAAGGAAGATCCTGACGAATTGAGTGACCTTGGTCAGTCTGCTGAACATGCCAGCTTGCGCGCCGACTTGGTAAACTTGATACAACAATGGCGCAAGGCCCTTCGAACGCGAACCAGCATGTCTGATACCCAAGCTGAGCAATTGGCAGCGCGGCGAAACGCCATGAAAGATATAGTTATTGGACAGTGGTGATTTGAAATTGAGACTTATCAAACGACTGCACTTTGTCGTCTAAGTTCAGCGCAAATAAAGTCCAAGATAAATGCCAACAATACATAACTGTTTCAGTTGGAATGTGTTTTCATGACTCTCAGCGAAAGTTAGATGACATGCAAGATCAATCATTGTTTCTGGACGCTGAAGCCCGCCGCCAATCGGCATTAATCAAAGTGGACTTGATTGAACTCGACAGACTTTTCGCAGATGACCTTGTGCACATCCATAGCAATGGTATGACGCACAACAAGACAGACTTGCTCAAATATATTGAAGAGCGGCGCGCATTCATCTCAATTCAGCGTGGGCCCCTGGATGTACGCATTTATGGGGATTCAGCTGTGATGATCGGTATGATGAAAAGCCAAATGCGTGCGCCAGATGGCAGCCTGGTGAATTTAGAAGGCATGGTTACTCAGATACTTCACCGTGTTAACGATGTATGGCGATTCACTCTCTTTCAATTCACGCGCAATCATCAATGACTAAACTTCAATTTAACAAGGGCTTCTGGGTTAGCAAGTCAATTTCACGATCCTGATTTTCTGTTAATTCGCAGGTCCCTGGTTCAAGCCCAGGTGGAGGAGCCACCTACAAAGCATCGACTTTCGCGGTGCTTTTTGCTTTTTAAAGCAACTCTGTGTTTCGCTGAGCATGAAGGCTCAAAGAGATAAAAAGAATGCAAGCAAATAACTTGGCACGCACCTCAAGCAGGAGCAGTCTCAGGCCCCCTGATTAAACATCCCGGCATTGTCCCAAGCTTTCAAGTCAGCCTTATTGGATGCAAAGACTAGGCGCTCTCGTGCCGCAATATATTCACTGTGCAACTTGCGAACAAATTCCTTTGTGGTCAATACTTGATCGATTGCACCGATGCCCTGCCCACTGCCCCAAATGTCTTTCCATGCCTTGGCTTTACCAGCTTGCCCAGCAGAAAAATTCATTGTTTTTTCATGATTGACAGGTAAATTTTCTGGGTCCAAGCCAGCATTACGAATACTGGTTTTTAAATAGTTGCCATAGACACCTGTAAAAAAATTGGAATACACCACATCGTCTGATGTTCCATCAACGATCGCCTGTTTGTAGACGTCACTGGCTCGGGCTTCCTCGGTCGCGATGAATGCAGACCCCATGTACGCAAAATCAGCACCCATTGCTTGAGCTGCCAAAATTGAATTGCCATTGGCAATAGAGCCACTTAGCGCAATAGGCCCATCGAACCATTGGCGCAGCTCTTGCATCAGTGCAAATGGACTCTTTGTACCCGCATGCCCTCCGGCACCCGCTGCCACAGCAATCAAACCATCGGCACCTTTTTCAATGGCTTTCTTGGCAAAGGTATTGTTGATGATGTCGTGCATAACCATGCCGCCATAGGCATGAACTGCTTCATTGACTTCTTCGCGTGCGCCTAAGGATGTAATGACCAGTGGCACTTTGAAGTGCGCAATGATCTCCATGTCTTGTGCCAATCGATCGTTACTTTTGTGCACAATTTGATTGATGGCAAATGGCGCGGCTGGTTGACTTGGAAAGTCTCGATTCTGCGCAGCCAGTGTCGATGTGATTTCTTCAAGCCAATCTTTAAGTAACTCAGCAGGCCTGGCATTGAGCGCTGGCATTGAACCCACCACACCAGCCTTGCATTGTTCAATGACCAAAGGCGGTTGGCTGATAATGAACATCGGCGAGCAAATAACAGGCAAGCGAAGATTTGAAAAGAGTGAGTGATTTTTTTCCATATTGTGTTCGTCTCGATTTCAAGTCAAATCAGCGTATTGAATCGTTGGCCGCATTGGCGTTTATTTACAGTTGGTTGGATGTAGATTTCGATCCTATAAAGATTGACTCCAATTAACCAATTATCTTCACTGATGCTAAGCATCAGTGAACCTGATAAGGCTCAGGCGCAAACACCAACATCAGAATTTTTAATACAAACAATCACATCTAATAATTTGTACTCCAGCATGCGCTTGCTTAGGATAGTTGACGTCTACAACATATCGGATCCATGCCATGAGTTCAAGCCATCCCCAACAAGAAGCCATTCATTTTTATGCTGATGGACTCAAAATAGCTGGGCACTTTACGCCAGCTGCAGGCGCCAAATCGGGCAGTCGCAGTCCTACGGTCGTTTGTATTCATGGCTATACGGGACGCAAAGAAATCTATATGCCCGGCTACATACGCGAGCTTACGGCCGCAGGCTTTAACGCCTTGGAGTTTTACCACCGTGGATACGGGGACAGTGAAGGCGTTAAATTGCGTTGCAAGCCATGGGATCAAGTCACCGACATTCACAGCGCAGTGATCTACCTAAGACAAAGGCCTGACGTAGATCCCGACCGCATAGGACTTTATGGAACCAGCTATGGTGGATCGACCGGCATGGTGGCCACTGCATTGGATGAAACGATTCGTTGCGCAGTAGCTGTAGGTTCATTTGCCGATGGTTTAAGAAACTCTTACAACCTCAGAACCTACTCCGACAGACTCGATTGGGAAGAGGTCAAGAAGATCGATCGCATCGAGCGTGTGATGACCGGGAAATCACGCCGCATTCCCTATGGTGAGCTGGCACCTTCAGGCCGCGCTGAACTCGACTCTATTTCGACCATGTACAAGGTTGACGAGAAATACCCTGAAGGCTACCCCATTGAAAATTCCGATCATTCAGCTGGGTTTTCACCTGAAAAATATGTGGATCGGATTTCACCTCGGCCCGTCCTTTTTTTGCATACAGAAAAAGACACCATGATTGCGGTTTCAGAATCAAAACACTTTTATGACAAGGCTAAAGAGCCTAAAAAAATGATCGTTATTCCTAAAGCAAACCATGTCGATGTTTATGAACCACGGAACCCGGAAGTGTTCAAAGTGGTTGTAGGGCACATGATTGATTTTTTCAATCTTCATTTGAAATAAACGAATAGATCATGCTTTCTTATTGAGACCATCAAATCTAATGATTTGCAATGGATGAATCTTGATCTTAGGATGAACTTCACATATTTCCACCATTCATTGAAAGGACAGTTATGTCAGACAAAAACTACCAACCGCATCATGAAGACATTCACTTTTACAGCGATGGACTGAAAATAAGCGGTCAATTCACCAGGGCTGCCGGGGCGCAGGAAGGGCAGCCAATGCCAACTATCGTCTGTTTGCACGGGTACACCGGACGCAAAGAAATTTACATGCCAGGATACATCCGCGAACTCTCTGCGGCTGGGTTCAACACATTGGATTTTCATCATCGAGGATTTGGAGAAAGTGAAGGCGTCAGACTTAAAAATAAGCCTTGGGATCAAGTGTCCGATGTTTTGAGTGCCATGATTTATTTGCGTCAACGACCAGATGTGGACGTCAACCGTATTGGACTTTACGGAACCAGCTTTGGCGGCAGTGTGGGCATGATGGCGGCAGCGCATGACGAAAACATTCGGTGTGCTGTTTCGGTGGGATCTTCCGCCGATTGCGGCAGAAGCGCAAAGGACAAGCGAACTTATTCACAGCGCCTTGACTGGGAAGACATGATGAAAATTGATCGCATCGAAAGAGTGATGACAGGTCAGTCCAGACGAGTACCTTACGATGAATTGGTTCCATCGGGTCGTGCAGAAGCAGACTCCATTGTCACCATGTACAAAGTGGCAGAAAAGTATCCCGAGGGTTACCCCTTGGAAAACTATGACCACTTACAAGATTTTGCACCCGAAAATTATTTAGATCGTATTTCGCCACGTCCAGTCATGTTTGTACATACAGAGCGAGACACGATAGTTTCAGTTTTTGAGGCAAAGAGCTTTTATGCCAAAGCGCAAGAGCCCAAAAAGTTAGTCATCATTCCGAATGCCAACCATGTGGATGTTTATGAGCCGCGAAACCCTGAAGTTTTTCAGGTTGTTGTGAACCATATGAAAGAATTTTTCAGAGAATCTTTGAGCAATTAAAAATAATAATTTATTAAATAAATTAAAAATCATGAAAGTATTTAATTCAAAGATCACAAAGAGAAATTTTATTTTAGCATCTGCACTTTTACCCGGTGCGATCAAAACATCGTTGGCCCAATCAGACTATCCAAACAAACCAATTAAATTGGTATTCCCATTTGGACCGGGTGCGGAGGCTACGACAAGGGCTGTCTTAAAATCTATGTCAGATAAATTAGGGCAACCCTTTATCATTGATTTCAAACCAGGCGCCTCAACAAACATTGGAGCGGCATACGTTGCTCAAGCAGCTCCCGATGGCTACACACTCTTCTTCAGCACGATCGGTTCTAACGTACTCAACAAACTGCTGCATAAAAATTTGTCCTACGATCCAGACAGCCTCTTACCGATCGGATTAATAGGCCAAATCTCTAGTTATTTGATTGTCAGAAATGATTCACCGTTTAAAACTGTTGATGATTTAGTGAAGGCGGCAAAGGCAACACCAACGGGCTTAAGCTATGGAACTCACGCGATCGGTGGCCCCAATCATTTAGTGGGTGAATTATTCAAAAACAAAGCAGGAATTAAGGAACTGGTCCACGTTGCGTACAAGGGACTCAATGAATCTAGCACCGATCTGATTGCTGGAAGAATTGACTTCATGTGGGACGCTGGTGCCATCAGGCTTGTTGAACAAGGCCGCCTGAGGGCATTGGCCGTTGCGTACCCAGAAAGATGGCCAACCCTTCCCAATTTGCCAGCCATGGCAGAGCTGGGTTTTCCAGAAGTGAGTTTGACTGCGTTTGCCGGAATCCATGCACCAGCCAAAACACCAGCTCACATTATCGACAAACTCAGCAGCGCGCTATTGGCTGCACTTTCAGAACCTGAAATCAAAAAAAGAGTTTTAGAAAGCAATATGGTTTCCAAACCCATGTCCAAACAAGAAACAGCTGATTTTATTAAAGGGCTCACTGTGAAGTGGACTCCAATTGTCAAGTCGCTCAATATTTCATTAGATTAATACGTATGACAATAAATTTAATGGGCAAAACAGCCGTCATCACGGGCGCAGCGAGCGGTATTGGGTTGGCAACAGCTGAACGGTTTTTAAAAGAAGGTATGAAAGTGGTTATCGCTGACATTGATGCTGACTCCATTGAAAAACAAGTGCGTCGGCTCAAATCTGAAGGTCACCCTATCGAAGGAAAAGTGACAGATGTCACCAACGAGTCTTCAGTCCGTGAGCTCGCAGAATTCGCAATGAATAAATTCGGCAACATCCATATTCTTTGCAATAACGCTGGAATTGGTGGTGGTGCAGCGGATGACAAAAGTTTATGGGAGGCCAGTATTTCAGATTGGAAATGGGTTCTTGATATCAACGTCTGGGGTGTCATCCATGGTATTCGTGTTTTTACGCCGCTCATGTTGGCGCATGGACAAGAAGGCCACATCATTAACACCGCATCAAAGGCAGGTTTAATCTTTGGTACAAGCTTGTATTCCACCAGCAAACATACAGTCATTGCTTTGACGGAAGCGCTTTATGCGCAACTGAAACAAGTGAACAGTAAATTGGTCGTTTCAGTTTTATGTCCTGGGGCAGTCAACACAAATTTAAATTCAAATTCAAATCGAATTAGACCTGTAGGTTCCAAGACTGATAAAAATGCAAATCCAGCCAATCAAGATAAAACACTTCAATCCGAAAATTTCATGAGTACTTATCAAAGTACTGTTCAAACGCGGATGGCAGCAGGGAAAGAACCCTCTGAGATCGCAGAAATGCTGATGCAAGGTTTAGAAAATGGTGACTTTTATATCATGCCCAGTCGCCTAGAAGATGCGGTGGTTGATGAGCGATATAAAAATATACAAATTCGAAAAATTGAAGATTTATCAAAGAGTTGCCCTCAATTTAAGTGGCGCTAAACTCAATGAAATCAAATTTTTGTTGGATTCAAAAACTGATCTTTGGCGTCTTATTTTCAGTTTTTTCGTTGCTTGCAAACGCGCAAGCCGATTACCCTAACCGGCCCGTGAAGGTGATTGTGCCATTTGGTCCAGGCAGTGTTCCTGAAAGCATTCTCAGAATATTCACCAACGACTTTGCAAAGAAATTTGGACAGCCTTTCATCATTGAACACAAACCAGGTGCAAGCACCAACATTGCTGCAGCTTTTGTGGCTCAAGCAGCCCCCGATGGCTATACGCTTTTGATGTCCAATTTAGCCTCAAACGCTTTGAACAAATGGTCATACAAAAAACTCACCTACGATCCTGATGCTTTTGCAACCATTGGTGTCATGGGGACTTCAGCCTTTTACATCGTTGTGAGGCCAGAGTCGCCCTTTAAAAGTGTCAGTGATTTGGTGAACACAGCCAATAAATCAGCAGAAAGCTTGAAGTACGGATCACTTGGCAGCGGTGGAGCAGCGCATTTAATCACTGAACTTTTTCGGACCAAAGCAGGAATCAAAGATCTTTTGCACGTCCCATACAAGACAGGAGCTTCTCTCGATTTAATGGCTGGACGTTTAGATTTTATGGTGGATGCTTCTGTAGTTAACCAAATCAAAACGGGTCAGCTCAGAGCACTGGCAGTGGCAACGCCCAAAAGATGGCCTACTCTGCCAGAAATTCCAACGACAGCTGAAGCCGGTTTGCCCGATGTCACCATGCAGGCATTCACAGGTTTGTCAGCGCCAGCGGGTACACCGGTCGCGATTCTTGAGAAACTGAACAAGGCTATCAGGGATGTGGCTTCAGATCCGGAAAATGAAACTCGCATTCTTGCTTTGCACGCACAACCCATGCGTGGAACACGGCAAGAGGCCAATGACTTTATTCGGCAGACATCTGAAAAATGGCGCCCTGTCATTCAATCTCTGAAAATTTCCTTTGAAGATTGAATTCAAATCAGAAATTTTCAGAAATTAGACTTCACTCCAGAGTTCAGGCCAGTTCAAGAACCATATTGTCTGCTACAGGCTGACTGCCATTTTCTGTACGAACATGCCCAGTGATGACATACATCTTGCCATCGATGCAGCCACCAGAAGCACCTAAGCATGGTCTTGGCAATTCGGCTGCTATTGTCCACCGATCATTTTGGACATCGTATTTTTCAATCATACGCAAGGCATCTCCACCCGATACATAGATGGCACCATCATGAATGCAAGAAAGCATGCCACCATGGGCGGCCAACATTCGAGATTTTGGCCACCAAGTGTCATCTGTGGGGTCGTACTCTTCGACCAGGTCAATTTTGTTGCTTGAAGTAAATGCATTGCTAGAACCCACCCTGCCCCCGAGTGCGTAGAGCTTGCCATTGAGCGTTTCCAACAAATGGTGATTGCGTGCCGTCAACATGGGCGCTGCTTCAGAATAAGTTTGAGATGGAGGATCGAAAACAAATACCTTTGCACTGCTTGTATGCGGTGCCAACTGCTGAGCCTTTTGACCCTTTCGACCGCAAGCAAATGAACCGCCCGCAATGTAAATTTTGCCATTCAGAACAGACGCTGCCGTTGCGCCTCTTGCCTCAGGGAGTGAGGGTAATTCAGTCCAAATATCTGACAAGGGGTCGTAAGTCCAGGCATGTGCAACGGGTTGCCAATCATCTGGCCCTTGTTCAGGAGTTCTATAACCACCAAAACCATAAATCAAACCATCCAATTCAGTCACTGCCATATGGTGCAATGGCAAGGGAATAGATGCCTTACGGTTCCATTCATCATTTTGGGGATCGTATTCATACACAAAACGATTGGGCGTCCAACCAGTTTTGGCAGCCCATCCATTGGTAATTCCACCTATCAAGTAGATTTTTCCATGGCACTCTACGCCCTCTAGTTCCCAAGTGGGTTCGGGAAAAGGTTTGAGAGTCTTCCACTCATTGATTTCAATTTGATTTGTCATAAGGTTTCTATTGGTCAGTTAAAGATTGATTAAAAGATATTCAATAAATTCATTTATCGGGAAGCTCTAAGGTTTTATAAAGAGGTCCCCATTTTTCTGATTGCTGCCGCATGAAACTTGTAGCTTCTTGACGACTCACGGACATCGGCATCACATTCAATGCCAACAGTTTTTTCTCCATATCGGGTGTTGAAGAAATTGCGCGAAGTGCTGCATTCAATCGTTCCAAAATTGCTGGCGGCGTATTGGGTGGCGAAGCCAGGCCAAAATATGTAGAGATAGTCACATCTGGAAAGCCCACTTCCGCCATGGTTGGAACGCCTGGTTGCGTTGGCCATCGCTTCGGAAATGTGACTGCCAATGCTCTTAGCTTTCCACTGTTTGCCAGGTTAATGGTGGCTCCATCGATCATGAAGTCGATGCGCCCGGCTATCAAGTCAATGCTTGAATCACTGGCACCTTTGTAAGGCACGTGCGTTAAATTCTGAATGCCCGCCGATTGTTTGAACATTTCGGCCAACATGTGATTGGGTGTGCCACTGCCAAAGGAACCATAAGACAATCCTTGTGGATTTTCTTTGGCTGCTTTGACAATGTCTTGTACTGTTCGATAAGGTGAATTAGCACCCACCATGACATACAAAGTATTGACGCCTAGCATTCCAATTTCTGAGAAACCATGTGGATCAAAACTCAAAGGACGGCTGGACCATTTGTTCAGCGCGTTGGTTGCAATGGTTGTCACCAACAGGGTATATCCGTCGTTGGGTGCAGAGGCGACATAGGCGGCACCAATATTTGTAGATGCGCCTGGTTTTGACTCTACGATGAACGGCTGGCCTAAACGTTCCGAGAGTTCTTTGCCGTAAAGCCTGGCCAAACTATCAGACAACCCCCCGACTGGAAATGGAATGATTATTTTGACAGGCCGATTGGGATATTCGGTTTGAGCGTGCACAACACCATTGAACACCATCAATGCCATCAAAGCAGGCCAAGCCATCAAATTCAAAGCTTTGATCAAATATGGTTTTATGTTCATAGAAAAAATCCCAGCGTGCTATTCAAATGAAATATTGAGTGACTTCAAAATAGGTTTCCATTTATCAGTCTGAAGTTTGATAAAGCCATCCGTTTCTTGTCTAGTCATAGGAAGTGCTTGAACGTTCATTGCCAACATGCGCTTTTGGAAATCTGCATCTTTTGCTATCTCACGCATGTGCAAATTCAACTTTTCCAAAATAGGTGCAGGGGTTCCGGCAGGAGCAGACAAACCAAAATAAGTGGCAATTGTTACTTCTGGGTATCCAGACTCGGCCATCGTAGGAATTTTGTCTTGAGTTGGCCATCTCTTTGGGTATGCAACAGCCAAAGCTTTCAACCGACCACCAATCACCTGATTGATGGCTGCACCGTCAATCATGAAATCGAGACGGCCGGCAATTAAATCACGGTGGGATTCGCCGCCTTTATAAGGGACGTGTATTAACTTTCCAATTCCTGCTTGAGTTCTAAAAAGTTCTGTCACCACATGGTTGGCACCTCCTTCGCCATGGGATCCATAAGCCAGTCCATTGGGGCTTTCCTTAGCAGCTTTGATAAGATCTTGCAGTGAATTAAAAGGTGAGTCACTGCGAACAACCACATAAAAGGCATTCACACCCATCATGCCGACTGACATCATTTTTTCTACATCGTAATTTAAATTTTTATAACTCCATTTGTTCAATGAGTGTGATGCCAAAGTAGAAATTAACAAAGTGTATCCATCTGCGGGTGCAGAGGATACAAAGGAAGCTGCAATATTGGTACTGGCACCAGGTTTATGTTCAAGAATAAAGGGTTGACCAAGTCGATCTTGAAGTTCTTTGGTGTAAGCACGTGCGATACCGTCAGTGAAGGCACCTGGAGAAAATGGTGAAATCACCTTCACAGGCCGACTGGGGTACTCAGCCTGTGCCATTGAGGAGGCTGGCAACAAAGCACTCAACACGGCCATCGTGTTTAACTTTCTTCGGCTGATCAGTCCTTTTTCTGATGAGAAATTCATTTTGTCTCCTGTATTTTTTAATAACAATAATATTGTGATGAAACTATTCAAAAACAATGTTCAATGATTTGATGACAGGCCGCCACTTTTCTGATTGCTCTTTGATGAATAAAGATGTTTCTTGACGGTTGAGTGGCAGTGGCAAAACATTCATGGCAAGTATTTTTTTCTCCATGTCCTGACCAGAACCTATCGACTTCAATGCTTGATTCAACTTTTCAACTATTGGGGTAGGCGTACCTGCAGGCGCAGAAATCCCGAAGAATGCAGTCATGGTTACATCGGGGTAGCCCAATTCAGCCATGGTGGGTACATTGGGCTGCGACGGCCAGCGCTTGGGATAGGTCACTGCAAGCGCCCTGAGTCGACCACCTTCTACGAGATTGATAGATGCACCATCGATCATGAAATCGATTCGACCGCCAATAAGATCTAGGCTGGACTGAGGCAGACCTTTATAAGGAACATGCAACAGTTGTGGAATACCAGATTTGGAGCGCAATAACTCAGTGATGAGATGGTTAGGGCCGCCAGCGCCATGCGTGCCGTAACTTAATCCTTGCGGGCTGGATTTTGCCGCCCTTACAAGTTCATCAAAAGTTTTGAATGGAGAATCTGGCCTCACAACCAAAAAGGAAGGTACAACGCCAAGTAAGCCGACATTCACCATGGCATCTGGGTCATAGTTTAATTTTTTGTAGCTCCATTTGTTCAGCGCATGAGATGCCATGGTCGACACAAACAACGTATACCCATCGGGAGGTGCCGTGGCTACTGTCGCCGCACCTAAGTTGGTTGCAGCACCTGGTTTGAAGTCTAAAACAAAAGGCTGTCCAAATCGGTCAGAGAGCTCTTTTGTATACAAACGAGCCAAACCATCACTCATTCCGCCTGAACTGAACGGCACAACGATCCGCACAGGTTTATTGGGATAGTCACTCTGAGCGAATGCGGTAGCAGACGAGACGATCATCATCCAAAAACAGCGCGAAAGCCACTGACCTACCGTATTGGACTTCGATTTTGAAATAAGCTCCATGCTGATCGCCCTTCTAACTCCATAGATTTGAGTTGCTCATTGAAGGGCATCGTATAGCTGAATTAATTGCGGTTCAAATTATTAGAAATGATGCAGGCAATCACTTAACTTAATGCCTTCCTTTGTTTAACAGTTGCGTCGCTTTGGCAATAGAAAAAGCGAACTCTTATGCTGGCGCCAGAACACGATCACTTCGTTTTAAATGGTGACAGCTTCCGCTGACACGCCCGCACCGGTCCTGGACAAGCTGAATGAAATTCTAAATGCAGTGCTGGCAGAGCCCGAATTCAGGAAAAAGATGCTGGAACGCAACATCCTGCCTAGGCCGGGACATGTCATGAAGCCGCCGCTTTTCTGCGCCAGCAGACCGCCAAGTGGGCGCCGATCATCAAAACCCTCAACATCTCCTTCGATCGATAAGAATTCCAAAAAACCTCTCTAACAAAACTGCAGTCATCTCCGGTGCGGCATCCGGCATTGGCCTCGCCATGGCCGAGCAATTCGTCAAGGAAGGGAGAAGGTAGCGCTTGCCGACATCAATGAAGAAGCCTTGAATGCTATACAACCTCAGCCACCCAATCATCAGTTAATCAAAGTTGCACTTCATGCTAAAACCCGCCTTCAAATTAAATTAATTAATCTTTGCCATCAAATTAGATAATTTGCAAGATCTATTTTTTCTTGTGATAATTAAATATATTTTCAGTTTCAAGTCTTTTGTAGTCAAGCAATAACAACTGATCGATGTGGTTAATTTCTTTCACTATATCTGCTGAGCGTGCAATCAAGAGATAAATCAGCTTTGAAAACGTCGTCAAAAGTGCGGTTTTATGACAGGTTATTTTTTCAGTTAAACAAAGGTTTCACACAATGGCTGAATCACGCAATATCGATGAAAGAAAGCGCCGCCTTGACGGAAAAGTAGCTTTGGTGATCGGTGCAGGTTCTTCAGGCCCAGGGTGGGGCACTGGCAAGGC
>Ga0304729_1001964_pt1 | contig 12864 bp, 8 predicted proteins | sample C_131016_MF_Meta_FD_190475 | JGI IMG/M metagenome (GOLD analysis project Ga0304729, IMG submission 190475) | Freshwater microbial communities from Lake Croche, Canada to study carbon cycling - C_131016_MF_MetaG (v2) (version 2) | ecosystem: Environmental > Aquatic > Freshwater > Lake | place... | reverse complement strand
AATATAGATAACCACTTTAATTAGAATATTAAGTAGGTGTTAATTTATTATGACTTAATAGTAAAAGCTATAAATTAGCCAAAATTCAAATTCCCCTCAAGTAGCAAAGGACCCCCGATTTAACGTAAGTCCTTGATTTACATATAGCGAGACCGGGATTTGAACCCGGGACCTCCCAGTGATGAAAATTTTTTGAGAAAATGAAAGCGTTGATTTGTAATAGGTTATCTTTTCACAAAACCGAAATCAAACGATTTTAACCGATTTCAGGGGGTGTTTTCCTCACGCAGTAGTTCTAATCTGGAATTGGTAAGAAATTGTTCTCGCCTAGTGACTTAATAATACCTCTTAATAAATAGTTATTATCAAAACTCATAACATACTTTCTTGCTCTATCAGTTTCAGGAACAAGCATCTTTTTGTCAACCAATTTTTTTATTTGTCTAGATATTTCAGAACTAGCTTTCCCTTCAAATAAATCCTTCAAATCTGAAGACTGTATTACCTTTTTCTCAATTACTTTTCTTAATATTTTTCCCTCTAAATTGGTTATATACTTTCTCTCGAGTGAATGCGTGATTGTAGGTAAAAGAATTTTATTTTTCAAGAAAGCATAATCAGTTAACTTATCAATCTTTTCTATTTCTTCTTTTAATCCTCTAAGTACATATTCAGACCACTTCAAAATACCTCCATCTGTTCCATTATCAGCCTCTGATAGCATTTCATAGTAATTATTTCTATTAGAACAAAATACTGCCGTTGGATTAATAATTCTGCCTATATCGAAATTGAACCCTGTTTTTACTAACATCGCATAAGTAAACAATCTTACTGTTCTCCCATTCCCGTTACCAAAAGGGTGTATCCATACAAATCTATGATGTGCAATTGCAGCTTTTAACAAGTCGTATTTTGGCGCATCTTCAAAATTAATTAAATCAAGTAATTCAATCATATAATCTTCAACCTTCATCCAATTTGGTGGAATATGTTTCGATTTAGATATTTTTAAATCAACCTTCCTATATTCTCCAGGTGTTCTATCTCCTTCACCATCTGGAGGAGGAAGTAAATCTTTAACAATTATTTTATGCATTTCACTTAAAAATGCTCTATCAATTTTATGAGACTTTATATTTTTTTCAATAAAACTCATTGCATTTTCTAGATTTTTAATTTCGTTGATGCCAATAGGATTTTTAACTTCATTAACATTAGGTGAAATTTTAGTCTCAAAATATTCTGCGATAGTGGTATTATTACCTTCAATTCTTGCAGAACCAATGCTTTCTAGTGTATGAAATAGATGTTTTAATTGAAAAAAGATCTTTACCGGCGTTGAACCACCCAAAGGCTTCTTTCTTAAATAATCTAATTCTATTATCAAGTCTGTTAGATTAGATTTAAAATTTGGCTCAACTAATGTTAAGTCATAATGTTTGAATTGATCTTGTGACATTTATAATTTTTGAATTGAACAATTAAAGATACAATTTTTATTAATTAACAAATTATAATTATAAATCATTGTATATCAGCATGTTAACACATATATGATACTGCGACTAATTAACATATTAAATTAAACTATTTAACAAATGTAGAATTGGATATTTCAAATTGAATGGATTGTATTTGTAACTTATTTTCTTTCAATTCGTTATAATCAATAACATACTACACTAGTTTGCACTATAAATTAAATCATTACTCAATTTTATGAAGTTTTTACCCCTCATTATAGCAGGAATAATAATATCTCAAAAGATGAATGCTCAAGAAGTTACAAAAAATGCAGAAAAAGTTGTAGCCGATAGTACTGCCGCAAAAAAAGGATTAATGAACCCAGACAGTGTACACCAATTAAAAGAAGTGCTAGTCAGTAGCAAAAAACCTTTATACGAAGTAAAGATTGACAAAACAGTAATAAATGTAGACGCATCTCCCTCCAATGCAGGATCCAATGTTATTGAGGTTTTAGAAAAAGCACCTGGAGTGAGTGTTGATAAGGATGGCAATATATCATTGAAAAATAAACAATCGGTATTAGTCATGATCGATGGCCGACCTACTTATTTAACTCCTACTGATTTATACAATTATTTAAAATCAACTCCTTCCACATCGATTGATCAAATTGAATTAATGACCAATCCACCTGCCAAATTTGATGCTTCAGGAAATGCAGGTGTGATAAATATTAAAACCAAGAAAAATAAAACCATGGGGTTTAATGGTACCTATAATGGGAGTATAGGCAAAGGTGAGTATTACAGAAATAATAATAGCTTAAACCTGAATTACAGAAAAAACAAATTGAATGTATTTACCAATTTAGGTCATTCCAACTGGGAAGGTTTTAATGATTTAAATATTAGTAGGAAATATTTTGATGGAAATAATAAATTACAAGCAATATTTGATCAAAATTCATATTCTAAAAATGAAAATAATAATTATCTAAATGGAAAATTGGGATTTGATTACGCCATGAGTAATAAAACAAATATAGGTGCTGTATTCAATGGATTCAATAACCCCGACAAAACAAAAAATTCAAATATTAGTTTTTTAAAAAACTCATTTAACATAGTAGACTCTATTGTTAAATCTGTGAATGACATGTCAGATACCTGGAAAAATATATCAAGCAACTTCTATATACAACACAAATTTGATAGCCTAGGAAAGGAAATTAGTATTGATATAGATGCTAGTAAGTTTAATTCTAATGGATACAGTAATTTAGACAATCAAATGTATAATGCAGATAATAGCTTTAGATCAAAGAATATTCTAATAGGCAGATTCCCTATTGATATTAAAATTCTATCTATAAAATCAGATTATACGCATCCGCTAAAAAATAAAGCTAAACTAGAATTGGGAGCTAAGTCAAGCTATGTTGAAACTTCAAATGAAGCCAATTTTTTTAACCTATTTAATACAATAGAGATTCCAGATTATAAAAAAACAAACTCTTTTAATTATCAAGAAAATATAAATGCAGGATATATTAATTATAGTAAAGAAGTAAATAAATGGGGTATTCAATTAGGACTAAGGGCTGAAAATACGAATGCATCAGGTCATCAAATGGGAAATTCACAGCGAGCTGATTCGAGTTTTACAAGAAGTTATTTGAACTTATTCCCAACTACATATATTACCTATACAGCTAATGAAAAAAATCAATACACAATAAATTTTGGTAGACGTATTGATCGTCCTGCCTATAGTGATTTGAATCCATTTCTCTTTTATGTAGATAACTATACCTATAACAAGGGGAACCCATTTTTAGAGCCACAACTTACCAATAATTTTGAATTAGGACACACTTACAATCAGTTTATTACCACCACTTTAAATTATAGTGTTACAGAAAAAATATTTCAAGAATCGATGATACAGGATGGTTATGCTACCATAGTTCAAACAAATAATATCGGAAGGAAAACAAATTATGGAGCATCGACAAGTGTTCAGTGGGAAACAAAATATAATTACAGTGGAAATATATTTTTAGCCTATACACATGATAATTATAAAGGAAATGTGGGAGGTGACAAACTTGATCTTTCTGCTGATATGTATTTAATTAATATGAGCAATCAAATTAAATTTGGTAAAGGTTGGAATGCAGAACTAAGTGGTTGGTATAGGACTAAGGGGATTGAGGGACAACTAGTCATCAACCCATTAAGTCAAGTAAATTTTGCTATACAAAAACAGGTACTTAATAAAAAGGGTACGCTTAAATTAGGAGCAAGAGATATTTTCCTAACCAACTTTCCTTCCGGTGTTATTAAGTTCAGTAAAACAGAAGCTAATTTTAGTAATAAGAGGGATTCAAGAATTGTAAGTCTAAGTTTTACTTATCGCTTTGGGAAAAACTTTAAACCAGTTATTAAAAAGGGTTCTGGAGCTGACGAGGAAAAAGCTAGAGTTAAAGTAAGTGGTAATTAATAATTAATTGAATAAACCTCACGCAAAACCTCACGCAAACCTCACGCAGAAACAACAAAGGACCCACGATTTAACGTAAGTCCTTGATTTTTATGTAGCGAGACCGGGATTTGAACCCGGGACCTCAGGGTTATGAAGATTTTTTGAGAAAATGAAGGCGTTGAATTATAGTTAGTTATGTTTTGATAAAACCGAAATCAACCGATTTCAGTCGAATTCAGGGGGTGTTTTCCTCACGCAGAGCGGTATTTAAATTATCAAATTACTTAACAGGAGGTTTAGAGTATTTATCTAAAAATATTTTTACCTTCTTCGTGAATTCATCTAATGGAACTGTGTGACTTGTTTCATGCAAATACCAATACTTATCATTCTTATTAGTTCCGATTAATTCAAACATTGGCTTTTGAGATGTTTCAGAAGGGAAAAAATAATCATACTTCCCATTTAGCATTAAAATAGGTACTTTGATAAAAGGCGTATAAGATGCTGCTTCTACTTCTGGCTTTGATTCTTCAAATTCTAATCCAGCTACCAATAAAATCGCTCTTTTAATCCTTGGCTCAATTGGAATCATTATATTGGCCATTTCCCCACCCCAACTAACGCCGAAGTATAATAAATTGGAAGCATCTAAATCGCCCCTAGATTCAATTACATCAATAGATCGCTTCATATCTTTGCCCCACATAATTACATGATCTTTATATAAATCCGTTTTGTCTGCATAATCAGATTTTAAGGCGTCTTGTCTATTAATAGTTCCTTTATATATAGGATAGAAAAATGCATACCCTAGTTTAATAAAAGTTTTAGGCATTTGACCAATTATCACTTTTTCTATTTCACTTGTATGTATAACATTTGAACCAGGAAAGAAAATAATTGAAGGAATTTTACCTTTTACATTTTTAGGTTTAAACAAGACACCACTCATACGCTCATTATTATATGCAGCATTGTACTCAATTAATTCATAAGTATAATCGGGATCTGAATTATCAGTTTTAAGAATTTTTATATCTAACGGGGCTGCTTCATAATCATACTGTCTTTTATAAATATCAAAAACTTCTTTACTAATTTTTGGGAGTTTTAAAAAGTCTCTAAAAGGTTTTTTAATTACTTCGGCATATAAATGCTCGTTATTATTTGTCAAATCCTTAACTAACCTAACTCCATTTGAACTATTTCTATTAAATGCGTCTTGCCCATAATAATCATTAAAAGTATAAGGATCATCATCATATCCTCCACCCAATATTGCTTTTTCACTAAGATCATCTTTAGTAGCATTAGCGCACCACTCTCTAACATTACCAGCTACGTCAGATAGGCCATATCCTGATTTTATTTTTGAATAAGGAATCTCTTTGGTCTCAGATTTTGAAAAATTACTTACTGGACATATTTGACCTGATCTAGAAGGAGTTGCAGCTTTGGCCCATTGATGAACAGAAGGCAAGCGCTTTTTCATAAACTTAGCATAGGCATCTGCTTCATACCAAGAAATGCCATTAACAGGGAAATTTGCTTTGCCATCAGGATAAGTTCCATTTGACCATGTTGCAGGACCTGCAAATCCTGTTTTATCGACAAATAATTTCTGAGCTTCATCGAAATTAAAAGGCTTTCCATTTAGAATTTTAGGTGTCGACCAAAAACTTACACTTTTATACCCATCTGCATCTACAAACTTCTTATAATCTTGATTCGTAACTTCATTTTTATCGATGAGAAAAGGTGAAAACCTAGCAGCAGGCCTAGAATCTAACCCAGCTAAAAATATATTTGTTTTTCCACCAATTACTAATGCCATGGTGGAAGTGTCTGGCATAGTAGTTGGTAATTCAAAAGAGTTTTCACCTGTAGATATAAAATAAGTACCTGCTGTTACTACGAATTCATTTTTTTTCGCATCCACAAATTTGAGCTTAACTGTCCCATTGGGTAAACTGGCTTTATTAATTGGAGTTTTTCCTACAAATTCCCACTTATCATCTACTTCACTCAATTGCAAATAGACATCGATATTAGGAGTGACAGTCATTAAATCAACGGTAGACGTAATTGATATTAAACCATCAATGACTACTTTATTATTAGGATCATTTTCTAATATTTTTTTTCCTGCATAATAAGCTGCACCTGACTTTCCTTCTTTGATGAGTTGTAAAAATTCAGGCAACTCTTTTTCAATAGTATTCGACGCTTTTCCTAGTTTAATATATAAAAAAATTCCCGCTCCCAAAAAGACAACTAACAATATGATATTTAAAATAGGTAATAATTTATTGAATGAATTCCCATCGGAATTATTTTGTTTAGAAATTTCAATGAAATTATCAAAGTTTTTTTCAGACAATAAATCAGGAAATAATTTAGCATTTAATAATTCTGTGGTGTTTAATTTAAATTTGACACTCTGAGTAGTTTCCCATTTTCCAAATTTAATGAGTATTTTTTCCTTTATTCTGTCAGGGGTTTTCTGGTTGCGATAGGTAAATATCAATCCAATTATGAACGTTGCGAGTAATCCTATTAGTGCAAATTTAATTAATGGAAACTCCAGGTGTAATTGATGATCAATTATATTACTAGTTTCTACAATTGCAATAGACGCCCCCAAAAAGGAGGTCATATATTTAAAATAAGTTGAGTGGTTGACATGTATATGCATAGAAAATCTTTAAATTTTGGACTAATCTCAAATTATTATTATAGTAATATAACCATATAAATTTAAGTTTTAAAATCAAATCAAAAAATACCTTTATATGTTAAAAAACGTGTGCCAAATAAGTAAACCTCACGCAGAAACAACAAAGGACCCACGATTTAACGTAAGTCCTTGATTTTCATGTAGCGAGAACGAGATTTGAACTCGTGACCTCAGGGTTATGAAGATTTTTTGAGAAAATGAATGCGTTGATTTATTGTTAGTTATGTTTTCACAAAACCGAAATCAACCGATTTGGACCGATTTCAGGGGGTGTTTTCCTCACGCAGAGGAATCTGAAAATCATGTCATGTTTATAATGTAATAATACTATTTATCTAGAAAGTTTAATATAATACCAGTAATTAAATCTGGTTTTTCTTTAAATACAGAATGAGTAGTATTAGGAAGTATACATAATTCGCTTCCTTTAATTGTTTTATAAATATGAAGTCCATGCTCAAGTTTCGTAACATCTTTATCACCGTAAACAATTAAAAATTTACTTTTTATATTACTTAAATGAGCATCGCTAATAACTTCTTTAGTAACCCACATATTATAAAGCTGTTTATATGATTTCTCCCAATTATCTTTATTAGGTGATTTAGTTAAAAAATCAGGTAACCATCTAGTTCTTACCCCATCTGATATGTTTTTTGGATCTGAATGACTTTTCATCATTTCTAAATCACCATCTTGGTATCCGTCTGTATCACTATTGGCACCACTTACAATTACTTTCTTTACTTTATCAGGTCTATCATAAGCCAATATAAATGCAGAATTGCCGCCATCACTCCAACCTAAAACATAAACACTATCTAATTTTAAATTATCAATAAATTCTGCATAATAATTGGAATAAATTTGATAGCTCATCGAATCTATTTGTTCAGATCTCCCTTGTCCAGGGCTATCCATAGCAATTACTCTATACTTTTTTGATAATGGCTCGATTATATTTTTAAAATGGCTGATAGATCCAAATCCACCATGTAATAATATCAATGGTATCCCTTGGCCATACTCTTCATAATATATTTTTACATTTTTAATAGTTATATAATTACCATTATTTGAACCATAAATTATTTGAGTGTATGCTGTATTTCCAAAAAGTAGAAGAGTAAGAATCAAAAAACAATTTAACAAGAATGACCTTTTAAATATTCTATGTTTCATATTATTATTTTAAATGATAGGGTAAGCTAATCTATTAGTTTCATTAAAAAAGTAATATCACACGCAGAAACAGAAAAGGACCCACGATTTAACGTAAGTCCTTGATTTTCATGTAGCGAGACCGGGATTTGAACCCGGGACCTCAGGGTTATGAAGATTTTTTGAGAAAATGAAGGTGTTGATTTGTAATGGGTTACGTTTTCACAAAACCGAAATCAACCGATTTGAACCGATTTGAGGGGGTGTTTTCCTCACGCAAGGGTTAATTGATTAAAACATTAATATTTTACTTACCTTTTAAAAGTTAATCACACACTCGAATGCAATTAACTTAAAATATGGAATTACACCACCCACACCACCCGACACACAAAAAAAATTGGTCTGAATATATCATAGAGTTTGTGATGTTATTTTTTGCAGTATTTCTTGGTTTTTTATCTGAAAATTACTTTGAGTATAGAGTAGAAAGGCATAAGGAACATGATTATTTAATTTCTTTACAAAATGATCTAAAATTAGATACATCTAATATAAATAAATCAATTATAGCATCTAATTTAATGCTTCAAGCTGGTAAAAAGATGAGCGCTGTAATATATAATTACAATAACTCATTGGAAAATGAAATTAAATTATATCGTTATGGAATTAGTATTACAAGTACATTTATTAGTGTTCCCTTTTCACTGGGAACAATAACGCAATTAAAAAACTCGGGAGGTCTTAGATTAATTCGCAACATAGATATATTAAATGCTATTTCAGAGTACGATAATAATTATAGACTTATTGAAAGTCAACTTGAAAGTGTTAATTTAAGACAAACAGAAGTACTTGCAGCAGAAAGACCAATTTTTTATCATAAAGTATGGATTAATAATGGATCTAAAGTTGAAGTAGATACTAATATTGTTCGCTCCATCTTTACAAAAAAAGGAACTTCTTTATTTAGTAAAAATATGGAAGATCTAATCACCTTAGACAATACAGAACAAGCCCATTCCGGTTATACCTACTTTTACAATCAAATGTGTATAAAACAGAAAGAAAGAGCAATTAGTTTAATTAACTTAATAAATAAAGAATACGCGATAAAATAAAAAAATGGAATTACATCACACGCACCATCCCACACATAAAAATAATTTGATTCTTATTACGGCGGCGGTAATGCTGTCACCGGCAGATGGTTTTATGGGCACTTGGAAGCAGAACATGGCCAAGTCGACATACTCGCCCGGCCCGGCCCCTAAAAGCGCAACCTACACCCACACTCAAGATGGAGACTGGGTGATTCAAAAGTGCGAGTTCATCAACGCGGAGGGGAAATTGATATCCACCACAACCCGTTTTAAGCGAGACGGGAAGGAATACCCGTATACTTCATTCTCGGGGGCGCATAAAACCATCACGAGCAAGCGTATCAACCCCCGAACCAACGAAGCAATCGTAAAATATGGAACGGAAAAAGAAACCGTGCGCGACGTCCTATCGGAAGACGGCAAGACAATCACAAGAACGATAACCGGCACCGACACTAAAGGGCAACTGATACGTGAAAGTCAGGTATACGAAAAGCAGGACTGATAAGATTTTTTAAGAATATGAAAGCGTTGATTTGTAGTGCGTTATGTTTTCACATAACCGAAAACGACCGATTTTAACCGAATTCAGGGGGTGTTTTCCTCACGCAGAGGAATAAAAATTCAAAATACAAATGGCTTGTTCAGTCTGGCTCCCCTTTTCTACGAAAGATGCAACTATAATGCGATGGTTGGATATTTGACTATTAGGAGATTAAAGAATTCAACTTAGTGATAATCTGCCGGTAGTATGAGGGAAAATGATCAAACATTACAAATGATATTAAAGTTTAATTTTTTGATTTTGTAAGGGGTAAGAAAGTGCGTATATTTATGAGTTACCTGCTATTTTAGAACGACTATTCACAATGACACAGTTGCACTAACATTTGTGAAAATTAAGGCATCGTTGTATTTGTTACTTGATTCCAAGACTGAATAAAAAAAATTAAAATTTCATTATGAGAACAGGACTTACTATTTCTATACTTATTTTGCTATTTAGCTGTAATAATAATTCCAATAAAAGTATTCAACTCAGTCAGCAAACCAATATAGATATTGGAAACAAATTCATTAATGCATTCTATTCATTTAATAAAGATTCCCTACAAACCATTTTAAACGATGCAAAAGAATCTCAGCCAGAAATTTTATATTATCAAAAATGGGCTGAGTGTGCAAATTACAAAATTGTTAGCCGTGCTAAATATGTTGAGAAAAATGATTCAACTATAATTTTTCCTATAACCGTTGAAGATGATTTGATGGCGGCTTTAAAAATTGACTTCAACGTTACTGACAGTTTTCACATTTCAATAAAAAATGGGATAATCCGTTCTGTAAAAACTTCATCCAACGATATTAATACCTATTATCAAGCAAAGGACTGGGTTAATAAAAATCGCCCAGAGTTAGTTGAAAAACCTTGTGAGGGTATTTGGGAAGGAGGACCTACACCATGTGAATGTGTACTCGGAATGATAAAAGGATTTACTGAATTTACAAATGACAAAAACCTCACGCAAAATCTCACGCAAACCTCACGCAGAAACTAAAAAGGACCCACGATTTAACGTAAGTCCTTGATTTTCATGTAGCGAGACCGGGATTTGAACCCGGGACCTCAGGGTTATGAAGATTTTTTGAGAAAATGAAGGCGTTGATTTATAGTATGTTATGTTTTATAAAAACTGAAATCAACCGATTTGGACCGATTCCAGAGGGTGTTCTCCTCACGCAAGGATATTTCTTTCTTTTTAAATATTAAACAAAAAAAATTACTAAATTATAACTTTTGTAAACTGCTTTATATTGATTTTAGATATTATTGGACAGGCCAATTATCAGTACGAAAACTATTTACTGGTAGTCCACTTTTGCTAAATAAATTTGGAATAGAAGTATTATCAAATGCAAAGCGAACAGCAACAGGTAGCTGAATATTTTTATTATATACAACAACAGTATTACCTTCTATTTTTACAGTTGCAGGTAAAAAAACTTTATCACTTGCTGCTATTAAAAATTCCCTTGGCTCTCCATCCTTACTGACTAAGTTATCTCCAGCGTCAGTAAAAAATATACGTATCTTATTTTTTTCTATCACCATCTTACTATACTCAGGACTTTTATATTCAAAACCTTTTTTTAGATAGGTTTCTGCTAAAGCATATTTTGCTAATCTTAAGCCAACATCTTTTTTATTTTGAGGATGAATATTATTGATATCATTTATCAAATCACTGATAACTATCATTCCAGTTTTAAGAATAATTTTACATTTCACTTGAGCCTCTCTTAATAGAGCTCCACTATACTTACCTTGGTAATGTGCTGATGGTGCTATTTCAACATAATAAAGAGGGAAATCTTTTTTCCAAGCTTTGCGCCACGCATCAATCATTGTTGTAAATAATTTTTCGTAAGTGAAGGCTGCATCAGTATTGCTTTCTCCTTGATACCAGATAGTACCTGCGATATTATAATTTGAAATTGGTGATATCATTGCATTGTAACACACACCCGGTTTCGTTGGCCACCAAATATCGGATGACCAAATTTTTCCCTCGCTTTGTCTTAATAATGAATCATTGTTTACTAAATTAGCAGGTGTCCAAACTTCTGCAGAAGTTCCTCCCCAATTACTATTAATTAAACCAACAGCTACATTTAATTTTTCCTGAATTTCCTTTCCAAAAAAATAACCAACAGCACTAAAACGCTTCATTTCTTCAGGTGTGCAAACCACCCAATGACCCTGAACATCTTCCTGTATATTTTCACTGGTTGATAAATTAACATAAAAGAAACGAATTTTTGTATTATTTGCATTTGGGGCTTCATCAATGGCCTGCTTTATACCATTATTAGCACTGAATGTCATATTACTTTGCCCACCACACAACCATACTTCTCCAATTAAAACATCATCAAGTTTTATTGTATTTTCCCAACCGTCAAAGCTAATGGTGAAAGGACCTGATGCTTCAGGTGTTTGAATTTTAATACTGAATTTAGCATTCCTATCACCAATGGCGGTGTAAGTTGTAGTGTCCCATCCTGTTTTTATTTTTACCTCTTCCTGCGGCGCACACCAGCCCCAAATGGTTATAGTACTATTCTGTTGCAATACCATGTGTGAACCAATTATTGCAGGCAATGTTATCATTGCATTAACTTGAATATAAGAGCAAAATATTAATAAGAATAAACAAAAATTTTTCATAATTTTTTTAAGTGGGTTCTGGTCTCCTCTATTTTAATTTGAATTTAAATGATTAATCTGATTACGTTATGTCATAAATCTACTGTTTTTGGTAAGAAATGACAAAAACCTCACGCAAAACCTCACGCAAACCTCACGCAAAAACAACAAAGGACCCACGATTTAACGTAAGTCCTTGATTTTTATGTAGCGCGACCGGGATTTGAACCCGGGACCTCAGGGTTATGAAGATTTTTTGATAAAATGAAGGCGTTGATTTATAATCAGTTATGTTTTCACAAAACCGGAATCAACCGATTTGGACCAATTTCAGGCGGTGTTTTCCTCACGCAGCGGGATTTAAAATTCAAGTCATGTTTACAATAAAATAATAGACTATTGAGGCGGAGTACATTAAATATTAAAATATATGACTTACCTTCTTGAAGTAAATCACCAACTCTAATGCAATTCTTACGAAACAGCTCTATTTATAATTCTTTTAGCTGCAAACCTTAGAAACAATTAATAAATAAAATTGATTCAAATGATTACATATTTCAAGAAAAATCGAGCTCTATATTTAGCTATAGGTTTTACTATATTTTTTTTCTTATACATAACATACATTTTAGCTCCTTTTGGTAGCTGCTTTAAAATTGATGCTGGAGCAAGTTCATTAGGTCTTTCTTTTT
>Ga0304729_1001961_pt1 | contig 12883 bp, 29 predicted proteins | sample C_131016_MF_Meta_FD_190475 | JGI IMG/M metagenome (GOLD analysis project Ga0304729, IMG submission 190475) | Freshwater microbial communities from Lake Croche, Canada to study carbon cycling - C_131016_MF_MetaG (v2) (version 2) | ecosystem: Environmental > Aquatic > Freshwater > Lake | place... | reverse complement strand
TGCTTTCTCAGCCGCTTTCATTGCGGCATCAGTTAATCGCTCACGCTCTTTCTCTGCTACCAGTTTGGCAAAGGCTTCATCACGAACTTGATGCCAGTTTGGGTGATACTCACCTTTCATGTTCAACACTTTGTCCGCTTCTTCATCAGCCTTGTCAGCCATCTCAATGATTTCATCTTGTGTCATAGATTTACATATCTCCTTTTAGGTGGTTTGATTCTGTCAGCCAAGGCATAAACATAAAAGCGTTTAGGCTTGACACTTTTTTTAGCCATTTCTCGCTCTGCTGTTAATGCCTGTTGGCTCTTGGAAAAATCCCAGAACTTTGGGTAATAGGTTTTAAAGAAATCGGGGTGAAATGCGTTCATTTTGTTTCCTTGTTATATGGCTCAATTCCCAATTCTTTTGCAATTTTGTGTTGTAACTCAGTAATTTGGTGCGTATTACCAGCCACTTGTGCGTTAAGCAATCGAACATAAGCAAGTGTGTTTTCGTTGTGGTCAACAAGCAAGCGCAATTCTTCTTGCAATCGTTTTAGATAAGTTATTGGTTTTTCAATCATGCGTTTTTTTCCTTAGATGCTTGTTCTAGTTTATTTAAACGCTCTGTAAGCGCTTTAACTGCAATGGTTAATGCCAACACCTCGGCTTGCAATTTAGCCTCTTTAGAAGGCGATTTAATCAATTCTTGTTTGACTTTTGACCTACGCTCTATTTCGTTGAAGGCTTCATCTTCTTCTGGCGTATAGCGGTGCGGTATGGATATGCCGATATGTCTCATACAAATGGTGTCAGTTGGGATTGTTTAAGAGAGTAGTATTCCCCATTGCCTGTGTCAATTAGGTTATCTTCTACCAAGAAATCCTCTTGGTAAATCCACCCAATAATCCGCACACAAGAGGTGTGGAGTTCGGTCAAGATGAATACATCTACTGGTTTTGTGCCAGACCAAAAGACTGCGTTAAGGTTGCCGCCAATCTTCTTGGCGCACTTAACATCAATCTTTTTGCCCTTGCGTGTCACCAAGTCAGCCCCAAACTTCCTAAAGTCACAGTTAAGGTCAAACGGCAGTTTTAAGTATTTGGACACCGCATATTCGGTAAGCACACCATCAATGGACATTTTCACGCCATCAATGGTTTTATCTTGCCTGCGGTCTTTGGCAAACTGACTGGTGACATGATTCCTCAACTTACCGATATATGTGCAAACCATAATTTCAGTTTCAGTTAAAGGAACTTCGACATAGTTAAAAGTCAACATCCGCAAAGTCATCTTTGGGTTTTGGCGCGTTCATGTACGCCCAACCAGACCAACCGCCCTCAACGATAGGCATACAGTCAAATTTCAGCATAAGCCCATTCTTAGTTTCGATAATTGACCCAATACGCTGATAGCGGTTCTTTTCTTGCCCGTCTTTGTTGGTGTATTTGCCTGTGATAACGCTGACTTCGTATTGTGTTTTAGACATTCTTGACTTTCAAATTGTTTAATTTAGTTACTTTGTCATCCAGTTCTTTAAGGAACAGATTTACTTCTTCTTCTAGCGTTGCTACATATTCGGAGTCAAACTCAACGCGCTTGACAAACAACTGAAGTTCTTGTGGCAATCGTGGGTCAAAGGATATGAAGTCTGTCCATTGACGCTCACAACATCGCATTTGCCATTGAATTTGCGGAATGTATTTGGGTGGAACTCTGTCGGCTAATAAGGTATCAATATGCGTATTACTCTGAGGGCATTTACATTCGATGTTTCCGAACAAAGACACCAAGCCATCAGGACTAGCGCCAGCCATTTCAATCGTTGGGTGGTTAACAAATCCCACAGTTTCCACCAACACATTGTTGGCGTTCTCATAGGCTGAGATAGCCAAGGCTTCATTTGCTACACCCCATTCCATAGCGGCATTAGTAAACGACTCCCCTTGTTGACCAGTAAGGCGCTCACAAATTAACTGTGCCATGTAGTTATCACGACTAGCGGAGTAACCCGTCTTTGTCTTGGCGATTACATCTGCTACCCGACTAGCGGTGACTTTGCCTAATCTGGCGGCAAACCATTCTTCTGTGCGTTGTTCCATTAATATGTTCCTTTAAATGAATAGCCTTCTTGATAGAGAACCATAACGATTTCAAATGCTGTTTTTGAACCAATATTTTCAAACCTTAATAAATCAAGCGGGTGTATCTGTGTCAATGCACGAACAGTATCAACCCCATTTGCATGTAAGGCATTGGTTGCTCTTATTGACAAACAAAGCCCATCAATAGAAACATCCAAAGGTGGTTCTTCTGGTGGTTGTTGAATAGTGTTTTGGTATTGGAATTTACGCAATTCTTCCCAAGAATCTGCCTCAAAAATTACTTTCATTTCAGTTTCCTTTTCATTAAATCTTTTGCACCAGTAACCGCCTCAAGCCATTCTTTGTCTGTGCCTGCCGCTTTGTAAGCATCTTTAAACGCTGTTTGCAGTTCCTCTACTGTCTTAGCGTCTTGGATGGCGGTGATGTGGTCTTGCATAAGGTTGTGATTAGCCTTTTGCTCTGGTTGCTTCTTGGATGCCGCGTTGCCATCGTCATCTTCTGGGGCGATGCCGCAGGCGCTCATAAGCGAATAGCGACGCGCATAAGTCAAACATGAGGCATACCCTTGGCTATCGCGTTTGGTGGCTGGGAAATGGACTATTCCGCACTCCAGCATCTCGCCCGATTCGTGGACAAATACAGTCTCAACCATAACCCCGTCAGCACAGTCATAGTTCTTCTGTAATAGATATATGCCATTGGCGTTTAAAGCGTCTATAACGGCTTCTACGCAAGCGGAGAGGTCAGCGTAGCGTGAACGGAAATGTGGGTTTGTGGAGGTCTTTAAAGCAGGCCCGAAAGCCTTTTGTGCTTTAACTAATGCTGTGGCTATGTTTTTCATTTAGTTTCCTTTTCTGCTTCAATTTCTGCTTTTAAACGGGCGTATTCGTTTGCATCCATAACTTCGCAATTAAGCCCAAACAGGTTTTCGTCAAAGTCAATGAGGTCGTAAGTGAAGTTGCTTTCTAGCGTTTCCATGTTGTACTTTTGCTTAATGTGTTCAGCAATGAAGTGCTTGAGGTCGCTGATGTCTAGTTCGAGTCGCATATTAGTTTCCTGTGATTAAAAGGGTAAAGACTAAGCCTGCTACAAAGCCAGAGAGCCAGAACAATACTTTGTCAACAAGTGTGGGTGGTGGGGTGAACGGGCCTTCTATGCCGTGTTCTGTGTAATTGCTGTGTTTCATGCTAGTTCTAATGTCAAAAGTTTGTAAGTGTTAATTGCTTGTTGGCGGTTAGCCTTGCTAACATTTCTGAACCATGATTTAGTATTGCAACGACCTTGTGAGCCATATGCGCCACCAGATAACCACCGCTCTTGAGAAACAATGGTGTAAATACCACCTAAGTGGTTTGCACAAACATAAACGGCAAACTTAGTGCCTTTTAAATAAAGTTCTTGGTATCCTGTTTTCATGACAATTCCTTTTTAAGTTCGTAACGGGCAATGGCGGCATCAAGTTTGTCGTTGTAGGCTTCTTCTTTGCAAGCCTTGATGTATTGGCGCTCAAAGTCTTGGATAACTGAATCGCGCAACATCTCGGTAACTAACTGACCACCGATATAAGCAAAGTGCAAAATGTCGGTGTATGAGTCAAAGAAACAATCGACTTCGGTAAAGTCGCATACACAAGTCATGCGCTCAAAGTCTGTGTGTTCGTCTGCGTAATCTTTAATCATGCTGTCACCTCGACAACATTCTTGATGCCATAACGAGTTCTGTGTTCAATAGTGTCAGCAACTACATGGACACGATAGTTGGCAACCAAAAGCGGATTGTGGTTAGCCGCTTCAATTTTTTCATCACAAAATGCATTAGCCTCTGCATGATTATCAAAATGGGCAATGGTTTCCCAATTCTCATAAGGCAATGATTGAACTAAATAAATGTTGTTTGTCATACATACTTTCAAAAGACCCTTTTGCTGAATTGCTAGGGCATGGATGTGACTGTACATCAAATTTGGATAAAGTCAACAACTTGTTGAAAATAAATTCACAAAGTGTTGACATTTGGCAAATTGTTGTTAAGATGCAACTATGAACAAACAACAAATTGACGATGACATCAAGTTAATTTACCGACTTGGTGGCCCTACCGCTTTAGCCAATAGGCTTGGCTTTGCCTCTAAACAAAGGGTGCATAACTGGATATATAGGGGAATACCCCCATCCATCAAATTGGCATATCCAAAACTTTTTCTTAAAAAGATTAAAAAATGATTCCATTTTGTAGTTTTTGCAACACAGAAATTGTTGGTAGACACCATCTGGCAAAAGTTTGTTTTCCTTGTAGTGACCATAGCACCGATAAAACTGGGGTTATGTTCGCTATAAAAGCCGTCAAAAAGGCTGTAAAGGATGGACTGCTTGCGCCTGTGAAAACGCTATTTTGTATTGATTGTGGAAAGTTTGCTGAGTGCTATGACCATCGTGACTACAACAAACCGATTGATGTAGTTCCCGTATGTCGTAAGTGCAATTTCCGCAGGGGTTCTGCAATTTCTTTGAGTCAACAAAATTGATATATACTTTGCAAAACGCTTGGCGGCGTTACTCGTAGTAGGGTTACACATGAAGTCTGCTGGTACTGCGCCAGTCCGCCAACACCGAAAGGTGAGACTTCAGGTGTAGCCCTTTTTTTTGGGCAAAAAATGAGAATCAAGAACTATAAAAAGTTTCAGCATTTTAAGGATAGGAAACCACCTTGGGTGAAGTTATATCGTGACATTCTTGATGATTTAGAGTGGCATGAACTTGACCCAAAGGCATCAAAAGTTTTGGTGATGCTGTGGTTAATAGCCAGCGAAGATGAAGGCAACATCCCACCTATCAAACAACTTGCTTTTCGGCTAAGAATGTCAGAAAAGGAAACAGAAGTTTGCATTATCAAGTTGTCTCATTGGTTGGAACAAGATGATATCAATGCGATATCAACAGGATATCAAAGTGATAGTGTAGAGACAGAGAGAGAGACAGAGACAGAGGCAGAGTTTATATGTCCACCAAAAGGTGAACTTTCGCAATTCCCAACTTGTAATCACCAAGGGGTCATAGACCTTTATCACAAGCACTTACCAACGCTACGCAAGGTAGAGGTTTGGAACGATGCCCGTAAAGGCTACTTACGGCAGAGATGGCGTGAGGTTGCTGACGAACTATCCAAGACCAAGGAAATAGGCGCACCAGACATTCTTGGTTGGTTTGCAGAGTTCTTTGACCACATCGGTACATCTCGTTTTTTGACAGGCAAGGTCAACAGCAAAGATGGTCGCGCTTTTGTGGCAGACCTAGAGTGGATTCTCAAACCCAGTAATTTCGCAAAAATCGTAGAAGGAAAATACCATGGCACTAACTAATTTCAAAAACAACCAAAGTCAAGATAACGGCTCTGACGAAATACAGAAACTGATGTGTTCTGTACCTGGTTGTCTTAGTCGCTGGTCAGTACACATGAGTGGTGATAAGCCAAAGTGTTCTAAGCACCAATGGGAAAAGAACGCCAGCGACTACAAGCGCCCTATCGTTGCCAAGCCTGTATCTCAAACTGTCCAGCAATGGTATGAGAAGGAAAACTTCTGATGCACACAGAAGATTTATTTGGAGATGAAAACTTTGATTGGCAAAAGGAATGGCAAGGGATGCCAGAGTTTGTCCAAGAGAACCTACAAGAAATCCACAGCATCACAGTTCACTTTGTAACTGTTGAAGATATGAAACAATTTTCCGAACTGGTTGGCAAAAACATTACTTTTACAACAAAAAGTATGTTGTACCCAGTAACCAAAACAGAAAAAATGGTGTGGGTCGATGAATCCTAAACATCCAATCTATATTGTTTCCAAGGGAAGATGGGATTCTCGGTTGACTAGCAAATCGTTAGAAGCCATGAATGTCCCGTATTACATCGTTGTTGAACAACAAGAATACGACCAATATGCCTCTGTCATCGACAAAGAAAAAATCCTAATTTTGGATAAAAACTACTTAACCCAATACGAGACTTGTGACGAACTGGGGGACACTTTGGGAGTGGGGCCTGGCGCGGCAAGGAACTTTTGTTGGGAACACTCCATATCCATCGGTGCTACTTGGCATTGGGTACTTGATGACAACATAAACGGCTTTTGTCGGTTAAACAGGAATGAGCGCCACGAAGTGTCATCTGGGACTATTTTCAAAATTGCAGAAGATTTTGTAGAACGCTACACAAATGTTGCCCAAGCAGGGTTTGAATACCGCTTTTTTTCTGGTGGCAGTAGAAGAAAGAAACCGCCTTTCCGACTTAACACAAGGATTTATTCCTGTATTTTGATAAGAAACGATGTGCCATACAGATGGCGTGGTCGCTACAACGAAGATACAGACTTATCGCTTCGGATGCTTAAAGACGGCTGGTGTACTGTTTTGTTCCATTGCTTTTTGCAAAACAAAGCGGCAACCCAAACAGTCAAGGGCGGCAATACCGCAGAGTTTTACGAGAAAGAAGGAACTTTGCCAAAGTCTGAAATGCTTGTCCAGTTACATCCAGATGTGTCCAGGCTCGCATGGCGATACGAGCGCCACCACCATCATGTCGATTACTCGGTATTTAGAAAAAACCAATTACAGCAAAAGCCAGATTGGAATTACTCTGGAACAAACAATTATGGAATGAAACTTATATGACAAAGACGCAAGCCCATGCCATCCTCGACCGCATTAAAAGAAAAGATAGACACCCCGTGTCCCTGGCTGAAACAAATAGCGCCTTGGAACGGACAGGGGATTTATGTCGAGCATCTGGCGAATCACTATGCGCTGATGGCGATGAACCCTGCGACTATCGACCACGCTCGTTATATGTCAAAAGCGCTGAAGTCGGATTTTCCTACTCTCGGTATCTTGATTGTTCAACGACTGAAAGCATTAAATGAGCCTAGTAGTGACATTCACAGTTGACGGAGACCCCGTTCCGAAAGGCAGACCGCGTTTTGCCCGTAGGGGTCAGTTTGTCCAAACTTACACAGATGCCAAGACAATCGACTACGAAACCCATGTAGCGATGAAAGCCAGACACGCAATAGGCGCAACAGAGCCATTAAAAGGGGCTTTAACTGTGTTTTTATACCTTCGGTATGCCATACCAGCGTCATACTCGAAAAAACGCAAGGAAGCCTGTTTAGCGGGTTTAGAGTTTCCAAAGAAAGTGGACATAGATAATGTTTACAAAAGTATTACCGATGCCATGCAGGGAATTGTTTATGCCAACGACTCACAAATCGTGGAGGCGCACATCAAAAAAGTCTATGCCGAAGATGCTGGCGCAAATGTAATGGTGCAAGAGTGCGAGTAGAACTAACCAAAGAAAACGCCACCGCGCTGATGGCTGGGTTATGGCCTAAAGTTAAAGAAGCACTAGCATCTGGCAAAAAACTAACGCTAGAGATAAAAGACGCAAGTAAAAGCCGTGACCAAGAGGAGAAATACCACGCGATGATTGGCGAGATAGCCAAACAAGCCCAGCACTTAGGCGCAAAGTGGGATGCGGAGTCTTGGAAACGCTTGCTGGTAGACCAGTTTTGTAGAGACAACGACATAAAAACAAGCGTAGTAATCCCTAATTTGTCTGGTGATGGCATTGTGCAACTAGGGATGCAAACACGCAAATTCACTAAAGAACAAGCATCAGAGTTTGTGGAATGGCTAAACGCTTGGGGGGCAGAGCATGGCATTACCTATTCCCAAATTTAATTACTTCAGAAGCAAAAAGCATTTACAAAATGTGTCTGACTTGCCATGCCAGCATTGCGGGGCAGAGGGACAGACGCAGGCGGCTCATAGTAACTGGGCTAAACACGGCAAAGGGCGTGGGATAAAGGCTTCAGACGAATACACAGCCGCCTTGTGCTACCCATGTCACGCGCAATTAGACCAAGGAATGTGCTTGTCTAAAGAAGAGCGCCAGACCATGTGGGACAACGCTTATATGAAAACCCTAATAGAACTAAAAAAACGCGGTTTATGGATAAAATAAATGCGTTGGTAGCCGTAATAAGGGTTAGCGCCTTATCTTTCTCGTTTTGTGCAAATACATAGAAAGACGGAACTCTGCTTTATGAGAACGGCTATCAACACCTATTTTTTTGGGTGAGCCTTATCCATACTGGTTTTCTCATGCGTCTTGAGTTCTTTTGCAACAGACTCAACTTTGCGCTCAACCGCTTTGACTTCACGCTCGACAACATAATGCTTGGGTATGGTGTGTACTGCTTTTTCGCGGGTTAATTTAAAATTTGTAGCCATTGAAAAAACTCCTATAATGGTGTCGGCATTGTACAATGTCGTTAACCTTGCAAGGAAACATCATGGGAAAAATGGACTCAAACAAAGGTATGAAAAGTACCACAGGCGCAACCCCACCTAAAGGTGCATCATCCAGCGATATGTCTGGTGAGCGCATGGAAAAAATCCGAGGCGGTGTTGCTATGGGTAAAGAAGATAAAACGATGGGCATGGAAGGCGAGTTCAATACTGGCAAAACTGCTGGCGTTTGCTACGACCATAAGCGCGAAAACTATCGTTAAAGCGAAACCCCAATAGTCAGTCGGGACTAAAGGGGCTTCTAACCACATCAAAGAAAGGTTGATATGGCTGATGAGCATTGTAGAGACTGTCGACACTATTACGACAACGGCTCGATATTAGGGCTATGCCGTAGGTATCCGACATATCAGAATAGAAGCCCACAAGAGACTTGTGGCGAATATAAAGGCAAAGCAGTTGCCGAACTTACCCCAGAGCCTTCTGGGGACTTTTTGAAGCCCAAGCGCATGGGTAGACCACCAAAGGTCAAAGCGGAGGTTACAGAATGATTGTTAAACCTTTGAAAGACAAAATCATTGTCAAGCCCGAACTACGGGTCAAATCCCTAATTCTAGATACCAGTACGATGGCAGAAGCCGAATCAATCGGTACTGTGGTCGCTGTGGGTGATGATGCTAAGTTTCAAGGCGTTAATGTCGGAGACCGCATAATGTTTGGAACATTGGCTAAAGACTACAAAGACGAATATTTGAAGTTTGAAGAACTTAACTTAAATGGTGAGCGTCACCTTAAAATGAGTTGGCAAGACATTTGTGCAGTAATAGAGGAAGTATGACTAAAGAACTAATTAACCTAAGAATTCAAGACCTAATCAGCAAAGGTAAGGAACTTGAACAACAGTTGCACCAAATCAATGGTGCGTTACAGCAATGTCAATGGACACTATCCGAACTGGAGAAATCTGATGCCACTCAAGAAGTCGACAAGCCCGAAAGCGTTTAAAGAAAACATCAAAGCCGAGGTAAAAGCAGGCAAGCCCGTCAAGCAAGCCGTTGCCATCGCTTATGCTGAAAAGCGTGAAGCGTCTAAAATGAAGGCTAATTCCAAACGGAAATAGTCTATGCCTACTTTGTCTGATATAGCGTCAATGAGAGAAACACCGCGTAATGCTGGTTGGGGTGCTATTTCGGATTTACTTGGCTACATTGACCAAAACGCTTTACAAAAGCAGTTTGGCTATCGAAACCCAGTAACAGGCGCTATATCTGAGGCAGTTGGCATACCAGCGGCTTCTAGGGTGGCTAACAAACTATCCTATGGCGAACCCATCAGTAATATTGGTAAAGCCAATGTGCCTTTAATCCCAGAAGATACGGCAGAAGCCGCTATGTTTGCCGCGCCTATTGCTGGCGCTTATGGTAAATATGGTGGTAAAGAATTGTTAAGACTTATAAACAATGCTCATTTATATGGTGAAGGGAAATTAGCCAACATTACTCCCCAACCAATGAGAATGACCGCATGGCATGGTTCGCCTTACAAATTTACTGAATTTGACCCAGAAAAAATAGGAACTGGCGAAGGCGCACAGGCTTATGGACATGGGTTATATGTGGCGCAAAACAAAAAAGTTGCCGAAGATTACATGAAAATTGAGCCAACAGGCCCATCGGTCGCACCGCGCAGAATGTTATTTAGCAAAGAAGTTGAAACTGGAACGCCAGAATATAAAGTGGCTCAATTAGTAGACGAGTTGGGATTGTCTAAAGCCCGTAAATTCATTTCTGATTGGTCTAAGAACCCAAACCCAGACCAAGTTGATTATGTCAACAAAGCCAGCGACATCATTCAGAATATAACTAAAAAGGCTGATGTTAGAAATCTTGGTACTGGAAATATGTACAAGATAGACCTTCCTGATGAACACATTAACAAAATGCTTGATTGGGACAAACCTTTTAGTGAACAACCCAAAAGCGTTCAAGAAGCATTTGCCAAACATGACCCAGATATGTACCACCCATCTGGTAATGAGTATTCGCCAGAAGAACGCGGCCAATGGCTATATATGAGGATGGCTGGTAGTTCAACGCAAAAAAATGCAAGCAAAAAATTGGCTGAAATGGGCATACCAGGCATTAGATATTTAGACGAAGGCAGTAGAGGTGCTAAAGACGGCACTAGAAACTTTGTGATATTCCCTGGCAATGAACATTTGTTAAAAATACAAGACATAAATGGCAATCCAATCAAATGACAGAAACAACAGAAAAACGCCCAGTTGGTAGACCAAGCCTATATGACCCAATCTATTGCGAAAAGGTAATAGAGTTAGGAAAACTAGGTAAGTCGATAGAACAAATTGCCGCAAATCTAGGCATCGGTACTAGAACTTTGTTTACATGGAAGGATACGCACGAAGAATTTCGGCACGCCTTGGATGAAGCAAAGGAATATGAACTAGATTGGTGGGAGAACATAGCCCAAAAAATGATGGTCGAGACTAAGGAAGGTGACAAACTTAACTCCTCTATCTGGTCACGCTCAATGGCGGCACGATTCCCCAAGAAGTACAGAGAAAGCACAAAGACCGAGATTACGGGTGCTGATGGTGCGCCTTTGGTTACGGGCATCAATGTGACCTTTGTAAAGCCTAATGGAGACTAATGCACAGTTTCCCGTAAAGATGGCAAGCCTGTTCGACAAGGCGCGTTATAAAGTCTATTACGGGGGAAGAGGGGCCGGGAAGTCGCACAGCGCGGCCAAGGCTTTATTGATACTGGGCGCTAAGAGCCAAATCCGAGTGTTGTGCGCCCGTGAGTATCAGACCTCAATCAAGGATTCTGTCCACAAATTACTGTGCGACCAGATAGAACTGATGAACTTGCATGGGTTTTATGAAATAACCCAAAGCGCCATCCGAGGCAAAAACGGCACAGAGTTCGCCTTTGTAGGACTGAAGAACAATGTAGCCAATGTCAAATCCTATGAGGGTGTTGACTATTGTTGGGTGGAAGAGGCACAGACAGTCAGCCGTCATAGTTGGAATACGCTGATTCCTACCATCCGTAAGGAAGGCTCTGAGATATGGATTACTTTCAACCCAGAACTAGAAACAGATGAGACTTATCAGCGCTTTGTGGTCAGACCACCAGAGCAAGCGGTAGTTCAAAAGATTAACTGGTCAGACAATCCTTGGTTTCCAGAGGTTTTAGCCTTAGAAAAAGATTCGCTCAAGAGTCGTGACCCAAGTGCCTACCAAACAGTATGGGAAGGCTTATGCCGTCTGACAGTAGATGGCGCTATCTTTGCCAATGAGATACAAGTGGCAGAGTTAGATGACCGCATTACCAAAGTCAACTATGACCCTACCAAGCCTTGCCATGTGATTTTTGACTTGGGCTGGGCAGACAGTACGGCTTTTTGGATACTTCAGTTTGTAGGCATGGAAACGCGCCTTATACGCTACCACGAAGATAACCAAAAGACTATTAGCCACTACTTAGCCTTGTTGCAAACCTATGGGTATATGTATGACACGCTGTGGCTACCGCATGATGCACAGAACAAAACCTTGTCAAGCAACGGCAAATCCATAGAGGAAATTGTCAGGGCGGCGGGGCATAAAACCAGAATCATTGAGCGTACACCGATAGCCGACAGCATCAACGCGGCTAGAACCATATTCAGAAACTGCTGGTTTGATAGGGAAAATTGCCATGATGGTCTACAATGCCTAAGACATTATCGGTACGATGTTGACCCAGAAACGGGGCAATTTAGCCGTCAACCGCTACACGACCAGTACAGTCATGGTGCGGATGCGTTTAGATATATCGGACTGATGATTAACGAACCCAAGCCAAGGCGTAAGGTTCAGCAACAAAACTATGGTCAGCCTCTCGGCTGGATGGGATAAATATGGATGACTTTGACCCAGTAATAACCGAGGCGATTGAGTTCCTCAAGTTCTGCAATGACGCAGACACGATGAACCGCCAAGAGGCGCTAGAAGATTTAAAGTTTGTATCTGGAGACCAATGGCCAATCGAACTACAAAACAGTCGTAATCTTGAATCACGCCCGATTCTCACTATCAATAAGTTAGATGGCTACTGCCGTCAAGTCGCTAACCAACAGCGCCAGCAACGCCCACGCATCAAAGTTCATGCTACCAATACGCACGAACAGATGGTAGAAGCAGAGGACATTCAAGGCATTATTCGACATATTGAGGTCAATAGCAACGCAGACCACGCCTATGACAACGCTTTTGACTATGCCGTGAGGATGGGATGGGGCTATGTGCGTGTCCGCACAGACTATGTGAGCGAAGATTCATTCGACCAAGAGATATATATCTGCCCAGTAGACAATCCGTTTACTGTGTATTACGACCCTAATAGCATATTGCCTGATGGCTCAGACGCTGAAAGATGCTTAATCACCACGATGATGAGCAAAGAAGTGTTTAGGTCAATGTACCCAAACC
>Ga0304729_1001960_pt1 | contig 12890 bp, 13 predicted proteins | sample C_131016_MF_Meta_FD_190475 | JGI IMG/M metagenome (GOLD analysis project Ga0304729, IMG submission 190475) | Freshwater microbial communities from Lake Croche, Canada to study carbon cycling - C_131016_MF_MetaG (v2) (version 2) | ecosystem: Environmental > Aquatic > Freshwater > Lake | place... | reverse complement strand
TATAAGTTATATTATTTTCTAATAAATGTTGTTTAATATCTTCATCATAACAATACATAAAATTATTTATATTTAAATCTTTTGAATTTTGTATTTTCATCTTAATCACCAAAAGCCATATCTAAAAGAATTAAGTCATTAGTGTATGAAACTTTTTTAAGGAAATTTTCAGCAGAATTTTCTTCTTCCACTTGGAATCCTAACATTTTTGTTATAAACTCTTTGTCAATAAAAGATTTTTCTTCGCAAATTTCATCATATATCAATTCTAAACTTTCTGTGGTTTGTTGTTCTGTTATAAGATATAAATTAGCTAATTCATTTATAGATGTTATTTCTAATTCTACATTTATATCCATAGGAATATATTTACCACCAACTCTATCATTAATATGAGATACTATTAGGTCGAAATGACCCTTCTCTTCGTTAGCTTGTTCATAAAAATATTTTGACAAATTATTTAATTGCATTTTATCAAAATAACTAGCCATTACAATATATTTATTATAATTCAAACGCTCATGTGCAGCCTGATGATTAAACATTAAATTTAATTTCTCAGATAATATCATTATTTCACCTCGCTATTCTTTATTTAAATTTCCACCATCATCTCTAGTCTGTTGTCCACTTTCAGATATTTTATTATCTTTAGATTTAGGTCTACCACCTTCATCACTAGATTTTCCACTATTAGTATAACTTGTAACCATAGGTATAAACTTTTCAGGATAACCCATTGCTACAGATTTATTATATAAATTATCAAACTCGAAAGGTGACATTCCATATGCAGCAGCTATTTTATCTGATATTACAATTCCAGATTGAACTAACTTCATTACAGCATCCTGTCTTTCTTGAGCATCAAACATATTACCTTCAAAGTGTATTTTAAATCTATATCTTCCTGTTACATTTTTTAACTGATTATTAACAAACATTTCAAATTGTTTATACATATGAGAAACAAAAGATATATCTGTTTTTAAACTAGCCATAAGAGCTTGACCATTTAATTTCTTTTCACCTGAAAACAAAATAGAAGTAGCACCAGTAGATTCCCAGAACATTTGATTACCTCTACCTGTTATATTGTTTTTACTTTGTGCATTAGCACCAAAATCAATAACTTGAACTTCTTCAAAAGGCGTTATACCTACGCTTACTCCTTCAGGCGATACATTTTTTATATTTTTAGCAAATGTACCAGCAGAATTCGCACTTAATGCAAAATCATCTTTTGCATTTCCAGACTTATTATCTTTATGTAATGGCATTTTACCTAATAATAATTTCCAAGTTTCAAATTTTAACTTAGCTTTTTCTAATTTTTTAAAAGTAGCTATTTCTATTGCATCTAACATTAAACCAATTAAAGGAGGCGTTAAACCTGCTCTTGTTTGGTCAAATTTAAATATAGGTGCTTTATTAACATCTAATTCTTGCCAATAAAAATACATATCAGGCTTTTGCTTAGCTGACATAAAATTATTATAATACTTTTTAAACTCAGGTGCATAATTGTCAAAATTTATACCTGGTCTTTGAAAAAATGTCATATTAAAAGCATAACTATATCCAAGTTCTGTATCATGGCTTATCTTTGTATAATCAGATGGCATCTCCTGTAATCGAATAGCGTTTTCACTTTCTCTTACATAATAAAATTTTCCATCTTCTAATAAAACACCTTTCATTACTTTTAAAAATTCATTTTTTATATCAAATTTACTCAACCACTCATTAGCTTTTTTATTACTAGCTTTGAATTTAGAAGTTTTCATATCTTCTAAGTCTGCATTAGTAGGTTCTAAAGTATAATCAAAAGTTAACATTTTAGAATAATAATTAATCAATTGTTTATATTGCATTATAAAATTTTCAAGATATTGTCCTAAATCTCTTAGTTGTTTTTCGCTTGAGCGAGGATTGGATAATAACTGTTCTACTTTGTCCCTATCATAAGATGCAGGGTGCATATTAGTATCTTTTAATATTTCATTTTGATAAAGAGGATTGTAAAACGCTGGATTATTTAATGTATTAGCTAAAGACCTAGCAAATACTTTGAAAGTTTCGTCATACATGCTTTGTTCATTTATAATGCTTTCTTTATTAATTTGATTTATAAAATTTCTGTCACTTTGAGTTTCTTTTACTTTTATTTTTCTCGCCACTATATCACCTCTTTTCTTTTTTAAAACATTTGAAAGTAATCATCTATTGATTCATTTTCTTCTATATATATATTATCTTCAAATGTCTTTATATAATATAATCCATATGCTAAAGCAGCATATCTATCTTTCCCAATTTTTTTTACAATTGGCTCTACAGTTAGTTTACCTAAAGGCAATTGTTTTAATTGTAAATTAGAAACCTCTTCTATTAATTCATCTGTTTGAATAAATGGAATAATATTTTCTATATAATTTTCTTTATCTTTTAAATTATAATCCGAATTTTGTTTTTTTTCTAATATTTTTAATTTGCCACTATTAATCATATCAACAAAAGAATTAATAACATCTGTATTTATCATACCTTGTTGCAACATTATAAATAAACATTTATCAGTAGCTTTAACTTTAGGAATATCGTCAGTATTAACACTATCCCAACACCCTAAACTATCGCCATTTTCATCAAAAGATTCATCCATAAGATAATCTTTTAATCCACCTCCAACGCCATTACAGTCAACAACACATATTCTTGCATCATATAATCTTTTTATTTTTTTTATTTCAGATGCTTGTATTGAAAAATGTAATGTATTAGATATGCCTATTATATTAACTAATAAAACTTGTGTTATTTTATTATTTTTATTTCTTTTAACTTGGAGTACAGTTACAATAGTCATACAATTTTTATTATTCAAAGACCTAGCCACGTCTACGCTTATAAAAAATTCTTCATTACTTTTTTCTTTTTTAAATTTAGGAGTGTCTAATATTCTAAGACTTATCATTTTATTCATATCTACTAAAGCACCATCACTACATCCAGTCCATTTACTTAAATAATTCTGGTCAAAGGCTATAGGAGATGAATTATCTCTTATAGATAATATTTCAGACTTTGGCATACCACGACCGAAATGATTAGCTAATCTCCAATCAGCTCCAAAAACAAATTTACCTTTTAATTCACACATTTCTTTAAACATAATAATATTTCTTGAATATTCGGAACTTCCTCTATATCCTGATGTTGTGAAAAAATTTATAGTACCATTTAATTCCTCTGGATTAACAATTGCTAATTTCCCAATTGTCCTTCTCGCTTCAGATGGAATGGGTCTTAAAACATCTTGAAATAAAAAATCATCTAAAAGAGCAGACTCTTCTACATTAATCCTATGTCTGCGATTTCCTTTTGAACTTTGTGCATTAGCTAAAATATTTATAACTGCACCTGAAGTAAATTCAACAGAAGCTCCATCTTTACTAAAATTAGTTTTAAATACTTCATTCTCTAATAATGGGAAATGTGTTACAATTTCTCCGTGTTTATCTCTTAATAAATTAGCAGCATTTTCTTTTGTTTGAGCCGTTATTGACATTTTTATATTTGGATGTGCTATTGCAATAATATACATTCCAAGTATCTCAAGGTAAGTTTTCGACCATCCTCTAGGAAATACACCATATATTCCTGCAAATCTTGTCATGACTCTTAAAAATAATCTTTGGTCTAAATCTAATTTAATTCCTCCCGTTGGGGGTGATATTAAATCTAAAAATAAATCTGGATAAAAAATCATCCATGCAAAAAAATCTTTCCATTTATGAATATTATTTAAAAAATTATTATTATCTTTTAAACTTTTTGACGATACAGCAGGAGTAAAATCTGGATTATAAATATTAGTTCTTCCATTTTTATTTATATGTTTTTGATTATCAGATTGGAAATTTTTATAACTAGACATCAAATTCACCATCTTCTTGTTCTGTTTTTTTAGCTGAATATTCGTCAATTCTATCTTGGTAAAATTTATAAATATCTTTATATGAACATTCTGGTAATCCAGTTAAATCTCTACAGTAATTAATATATAACCAAAGAACTATATCACATTTATCTTGCGGTCTTTCTTTAAATTTTGGTAAAATAGATAATATATCGTCCGCTTGTTCTAAAGCTCTTCTAGCTTCTCCAAAAGAGTTAAGTCCATCTTGTAAATCTACTTTTGATAATTGTGATGGCGTTATTTTAGCTTGAATTGCAGCATCTTTAGCTAATCCACCCCATGATTTAGCTTCTCCTACATTTCCATCGGCAGTAGCTAATTCTTCTTTTACACTAAATCTAATATACTTTAATAAAGCCTCTGTGTGCATACTTGTCTTTTCTGGGTAATTATTTTTTAACATTTCATATTTTTTTTCAAAATAAAAATATTCCTTTTGAGTATAATCCCAACCCCATCTATCACATATGTCATCATTAACTTCAAAAGAATCATATCTTGATTTCGTATTCTTGTTTTTTTTATTACCTTCAGATTTAGTATTTTTAGATTCCTTTTTTTCTTGCTTAATACTTTCTTTTGATTGAAAGTAACTATTTGAATAATTTGCATTCAAAAATTCATTAAGTCCAGAATTAGCCATTTGTATATATTTTCCAAATGGGTCACTTGAAACTTTATTTTTTGCAATTTCCCAATAATTAAAAAAGAATGGTAAATCTAAAGTTTGTAAAATTTTATAAACAGTGTTCATATCATCATAATTAATAGATTCTTTTATACATTCTTTACACAAAGGAGTATATCCATCAGAACTAATTAATTCATTTTTATTTTTATAAAAATTATCGAGAGCTATTTCACGCTTGCATTGTTTACATTCTTTCTTCTTTGTTTTAGGTTTAATTACCTTTTTTGGTCTAGCCATAATTAATTCTCCTTTTCACACTTTTTAAACACAAAAAATAACACTTAAATTAATAAGTGTTAAATTCGACCTTTATATTTTCATCTTAATACATTATAAATTAATATAATGTATTAAATCAAAACATAAAATTTTGTCTAACTCACCAATTTGAGCTTTCTTTTAGTTCACGCTCTATGAACAAAACTAATCAAAGCACATTTAACGTCTATACTGGGACGAAAGTATTTTTTTGATTTACTTGTTCGCACTTCACGAACAAATCTTCTTTGATGAGTCATCACAACTCGTTTCATTTTTTGTTCAGGTTTTCACACCTTATTCTTTATTTAGTTTATGCCCTAGCTCTCTTAGAACACTAGGGCAAAGGACGATATAGTTCACTTAGAATTCCTATATAACCCTCTTGGCATAATCCTAACTAAGGCATAGGGTTTCCATCAAAATTATTCAAGTAGTAGTATTACTGCTACTTGACCCACAAATGGAATATTTGGATTTAGGCATTACCCTTGCCTTCCAATGGTGAAATAAAATTGTAGATAATTAATATTATCTACCGACTGCTTATAGCAATCCCCAGAAAACATATGTTCTCTAAACTAAATGTTATTTGTTTAATGCTCAAAGAAAACATTGAGCCAAATATTTAAGATAAAGGCTGTTCTATGACAACCTTGTATTTAAAGTTTCTCATTTATACGGCTGTGAAACACCGACTCTTTTAACTTCTCATTTAAGGCTGTGAATCACCGTATTTTTAATATGATTTTATATCATACTTTTTTCGCTTAATATACTTTGTAATTCAGCCATTTTTAATTGGGTTTTAGAAGTTGTATCTAAAGTTTTTGCATTATTGTGAATTACTTCTTTATTCATTATGTAATCTAAAGCTTGTTGATTTGTTAATCCAGCATTTAATAATGCTGTTATAAATCCTGCAACTTTACTTCCTTCTTTTAAACCTTTTTTAAATTCAGTAGAATCAAATTCAATTATTTCTTCAAGATTATCTCTATATAATTCCACAGGAGGTAAAGCTCCATCTTCATTAGAATCTTCATTGCCAACTAATTCTATTGAATTTTGTAATTCATTTTCAATATAATCTTGACATTCATCACACTCTGTGCAACCACCACACTCAAAAACTTTTAAATCATTTTTAAATGAATCTTTTACTTTTTTGGCTACATCTGGCTCTAAGTCATCTATTAATCTTGCCATAATTATTCCACCTTTTCACTCTTATTTAAATTATAGTAATTCATCAATTACATTTAATTTCAAAGCTTCTTCTCCAGAGAAAAACCAATTCTGTTTACACTTATTTATTTCATCTAATTTTTCTTGTAGAATATTTGTTTTAGATACAACCATTTCGTCCATTATTTTATCTAAAGCTTTAACTTCTTCAATATCTTCAATCATATCTTGTAAAGTGCCATATGTTCCACTGGACATAGGATGGTGCATAATTCTTGAGTATTTATATGCCCTTCTTGTACTTCCAGCTATTAATATAATAAATCCCATTGACATAGCAACTGATTGCACTGTTGTTATTATATTATATCCTTTTTTAATCATTGATTCTATTTTAGAAACAATTGATAGTCCACTGTACACACTTCCACCATAACTATCTATAACTATCTCTATATCTGGTTTTTTACCAGTTTTTAAATCAATACTCATTAATCTATCAAGCCAATAATTTGCTTTAAATATAGAATCGCTATCTATCGTATCATTTAAAAATATACGTCTATCTCTCATAGGTGAATTAATTGTCATTTTTTGAATAATTATATCCTGCATTTGTACATGTTCCATTACAAATACACCACCTTTTCACTCTTATTTTGTCTAATTATTCGAGGTCTGTTCCAAAGCTTACACTTATTTTTACATTTGAACCATTAAATTTAGATAATAAATCTGATAAATCTCTTTCGCCAATTTCTTCTATTATAACTGTTATTATATTATCTGTTATATCTAATACACCTTCTATTTTAAGATTGTGAGATTCACTTAATTTTGATTTCATAAATTGTTCTCCTTTTCACTATTTTGTTCTTAATCCTATTTTATAAGCGTGATACATTTGTTCACTTTGAGTTGCCCATTCTAAATTTTCAGCTCTATTATCATTTTTAATTCCATTTTTATGATTTACAGTTAATTTATTTTCTGGATTATCAATAAAATGTTGTGATACTAATATATGTATATAGAAATTTTTCATTTCTGAGCCATTGCCCTCTCTTAATTGAACATTTAAATATCCATTGCCATTATTTCTTTTTAAAGATAATAATTTTCCCTTCATAAATCTTTGATATAAAATTCCATCATCATGTGATTGTAATATATATCTATCTAAGCTTTTAATTCTTCCCGTATTACTTATTTGATATATATTTTCAAAGTCTTTTATATCTTTCCATATTTCATTATTTATAGTTTCAATTTCTTCATTATCAATATTGAAATGTGAATATAATAAACTATCAATTTTAAAACTTCTAGTTTTACTATTTTTATTTAATGCAATACACCAAGAACTATTGTTTGCACATTTTCTTTTAAATTTCTGTTTTTCATTGCCTTTATTATTAATAATCTTACCAAAATTATTAATTTTATATAAACCTTCATATCCAATAATATCTTTCCATATTTCTTCCATAATTTCCTCCTAATTTATAATTAGAGGGGTTATTTCTCAACAAGCCATAAATTATGTTATTATATTTTTACTATCATACCTTTATGACAACAAATTACTTTAGTAGTCGAACACATTTTATCTAATTCTTCCTCAAGGTCTTTTTTTAATTCTAATTTAGCAGATTTATTACCGTGTACTAATACGATTTTTTCAGTATTAATATTTTTCATATAATCAATTAACTCATTTTTTTGTATATGACTTGAAAAACTTCTTAAATCAATTACGCCACATATATTAGGATATTTAACTTTATCAATTGTTATAGTTCTTTGTTCTTTATTGTTTTTTATTTTAGAAGCTAATGTATTTTGACTACTAAATCCTATAAATATAACCATATCTTTTGAATTAGGTAAGAAATCTCTTAGATAATTAACACTTCGTCCTGAGGTAAGCATACCCGAACTACTAATTACAATCTTAGGTTTTTTGTCCACTACACAAGCTTTACTTTCATCTGTTTCTGTTATAAATTTTACATTCTTCCAACTCGTTATATCTTCTATTAACTTTTTATTTTCACCATCTAATACTTCTTTATAAACATTAGTGATTTTATTAGTCAAAGGAGAATCAATTATAATTGGAATGTTAAATTTATCATCTTTCCCAAATAAATCATATAATACTTTAAGCATATATTGACTTCTATCTAAGCTAAAACTTGGTATTAATATTCTACCTTTATTTTCAATACATACTTGTTCAACTACTGTTCTTATTTTCTCTATATCTTTTTCTCTATCTTTTTTAGTTACATTTTTTTTAGCATTTCCATATGTGCTTTCTGTTATTACTAAATTAGCTTTTGTACAAAACTCAGTATCTTCTACAAAAGATTTTTTTAACTTCATTGAACCTAAATCACTAGTATATAGTATTTTTGTTACTCTACTATTTTCATCTTTAATAAATAATTCTAGTTGAGTAGCACCTATTATATGGCTGTTATGAAGAAATCTAAAACTTATTTCTTCATCTAATTTGTGTATTTCGCCACATTCATATTCATACATTAAGTCAAAAGTATTTTCAACATCTTCTTCACCGTATAAGGGTTCTACTATTTTCCCTGATTTTTTACTTAAATATCTAGCATCTTTACCTATTATGTTTGCTGAATCAGGTAATAAAAATTTAATTAATTTAGCAGTTATATGAGTTAATATTATTTTACCTTCAAATCCATTTTTTATCAACTTAGGTGTTAAACATGTGTGGTCAGCGTGTGCATGATTTAAAAATAAATAATCTATTTCTTTCGCTTTAAAATCAAATTTCCTTGAATTAATTTTGTAAGATTCTAAAATTGTATTATCTTGATATAAACCACATTCAAGTAATATTTTCTTATTATCTGTTTCTATAAGCACACAACTTCCAGTTACATCGTCTGATGCTTCGCCTATAAAATTGACTGAAATTTTACCTTTGCGTTTGCTCATAATAATCAACTACTTTCAGTCTTATTTTTATCTAAATCTCGACCTTTAATTATTTTCTTTTAATCTTTCTAAATCTTTGAATCTTTTCTTAATTACTAGATACCTGTAATAAACATCATAACATACATATCTGTTTTTAGAGTTTGATTTTTGAATATTAGCAATACTAAAATCTTGTTTAACTCCATTTGATAATAATGTTCTACCAGTTTTCTTGTCGATTGTTTTAAACATTTCTAAAAAATCTTCTTTAGGAATTCTTATCATTGTCTATTCCACCTTTTCACTTTTATTTTTTTATTTATTGTTCATACCATAAGTATATAATATTTTATGATATGTTGTCAATCTTTATTTAATAGATATTTTATTATCATTCTTTATCATATAATAGGAATTGTAATTTTTGAATTAAAATCTACCTTAAACTCAATCATCATCGGGTTTGTGGGGATTTTCTAAACTATCTTAATCACTTTTTCTTATTATTTTCATAATATCTTTTATTTATATCTACTCTTATTTTTTTTAATTCTTCCTTCCAACATTCATCACAAAACTTTTGTCTATTGCTTTTTACCTCAATTAAAGTTCCACAATTAGTGCAATTGCTTGTTTTTTGATTTAGGTAGGAGGTGAAGTGATGGATAAAGTTGTTATCTAGTTTATCTATTGTTATTGCTATTTCAGATTCATTAGTTATTTGTTGTTCTGCAAAGGTTAGTTTATCTAAATCATCATTAGATTTATCTATATATGTTTTTAACAAATCTAATTTAGACATTTTACACATTAGATTGTATAATATATCTTCATTTCTTTTAACTTTTGCATATTTAAATATATCTGATTTTACAAATTTATAATAATCATACCCAGAAAATTTATAAATTACTAACATTGAAAACATAATCTTTTGTTCTTTAATTTTATTAGTAAAATTAAGTATTGTATTAATTTCATTTTTTGTTATATACATAATTTCATTTTCTAATGAATGAGATTTTAATTCAATTGCTTTCTTAAATGTAAAATTTATAACTTCCTGCAAAGAGCCATTAGGAAAAACTTTATTTACATATTTCCTTAATATTTTTAATATTTCATCGTGAGGTTTATTTTGATTTAAATAATATTTAGAAAGCATATAAATATCTTTTGTTGTACAACTGGTACTTATACCATTTTTTAATAAAACATTTTCAACATATTTTTTTTGGTCAAAAATTATCATTTGTTTATCACTCCATATCTTTCTAATTTCATATTTAAAATTTGTTCAATTCTTTCTTTTTGGAAATATGGTATTCTTATTAATTTTATATTATTATCTATACAATATTTATTTTTTATTTTATCATGTTGCATTGTATTACTTATCAGACTATGTTTTAAAATAAAATCATTAGCCTTTGTATTTTTAAAATGAAACTCTCCATCATACTCAACTAAACAAATTAAATCATTATTATTGTCAAATATAGCGAAATCAAATGGCAAAGGTCTTATATTTCTACAGTCTTTAAATTTATATTGTGGTATGTATTTAACATTATTATTATCTAAATACTGAGATATTTGTTTTTCGCCTTTAGATTCACTACATTTTGGGCATCTAATATCTCTATATAGAAAATCTCCCTTTAATACAGTATATTCATATCCACATTTATTGTGTTTTACTTTTGTTTTAATATATGATTTCATATATTTTTCAAAAAAAGTATATTCATCTCCAACTAAATCATATACTTTTTTTAAAAAATTTTCATCTGATTTTTCACTTCTTATTATATAAGAACATATTGGGCAATTTTTACGTACTAAAAAATCTTTTGGTTTAATCCAAAAACTTTTATTACATTTGTTATGTATTATTTTTAAATCAGTTATATCATCAATATATTTACCAAAAATTTTATATTCATCACCTAATAAATCAAATACTTCTTGTTTAAATTGTTTATGTGTTTTTTTTGTTTTATTTTTACCAAAACATTTTTGACACTTTTTAATTGACAAAAAATTATTTGGATTAATTTCATATTCAAAACCACAAATATGTTTTATTTTAATCTTTTTATCAAAATCAATTTTTTTACTTGTTATTTTATATTCTTCTCCCATTAAATCATAAAATTTATCTATAAAACTTTTGCTCATTTACTATCACCAACCTTCCCTTAAATTTAGTATATCAAAAATAAAAATAGATGTCAACTTTTATTTTGACATCTACAAAAATTATTCAAATTCTTTTAAACTATATTTTTTTCCCAAATATTCAACCCCATTAATATCACATACTGGCAAATATTTTACTTTGTCTTGATTTTTATGAATATTTTTCATAATACCATCTCTCGCTATATTCCAAGCAAAATCTTTCATTTTATTATTTCCATATGCTATTTCAACACAATAATTTGCCAATTCTTTATCATTAGAACATATTAATTCAGATTTCCTTCTAAAATATTCATAAAATTCTTGTAATTTTGTATTAGGCTCTTTATTATATAATGGGTCATTATTATATTTTGCTAGATATAATATTTCTTTTTTAAATTCATTATATAATTCACATACTTGATTAAATATCTTTTTGTTTTTAGGAATATCTTTATCAATTAATATATCTATTATTTCTTGTTTATCTTCTGATTTGGGATATTTATATTTAAAATCTATATGTTCTATAATTCTACAGAGATTATTAACTACACAACTCGAATTTATGACTGGCATATATCTAAAATATTGTCTTTTAAAGTTTAATTCATCTTTAGTTAAAATTTCTTCACTTTCAAATATTAAATCTTTTATTTTTTTATTCAAAGTTTTTCTACAAAGTTCATTTCTTGATTTCTTATATTTATTTAAGTCAACTTTTAAGTCATCGTATATATATGTCATAAAATATGGCTTTTTACTAGCAACTAATCTTCTTTGATAATATTTTTCACTCTTAATTTCTTCCGTATCAGTATCTAAAATCTTTTCTCTCTTTTTCCAATCCTTCGGGAATGGTTTCATTTTTATTCCTTTAGCAACATCAATGCTATCCCCTATATAACGTCTAAGCAATTTAATCCTCTTGATAAGTTCATTATGTTCCTTAGAGTCTTTTTTAAATTCAGATAGCATAGCTATAAAGCTAGTTGAAAAATTAGTTATAACTCCTACTTTACTATCAAAGCTTTTTAAATCAGCTCTGCACATATTTGTATAATTAAACTTTTCAGATGGTGCAGATACTTTATCATAACTTATAACATTTAAATCTGGTATAATAGCGTTTAATATAATTTCATTTGATGTAGTGAATATAATATCTCCATCAAAATCGCTCGTTTACACCCTCTCTTTCGAGATACTTTAACACTCAATTAAGAGTGGGACTAGACTATCTCTTCAACCTTATTTTTATAAGGTTGTGTGGCACTTCGGAATAAGGATTTTCACCTTAAACCTACGGATTTCTCCTAGTCGTTACACCTTCCTATTTCTAGGCTTGGCACGGTATTGTCATATTGTAATATTTTCAAAACTAAATATATGTTTAAGGTAAGATTTGTTTTAAATATCACAATTTAGATTTTCACCGTTAGCACAGATATTATCTGTACACCTCATATTTATGAGTTCACCACATTTTTCACTATATGTTACCATATAGGGTGACTATAAATTAATCACTGTGTCTTATAGTGTCTACTCCCCAGATGTTATAAATAACTCCAGAACCATTATATTTATACCATTTATTAACTTCATTATTATTAACTA
>Ga0304729_1001957_pt1 | contig 12898 bp, 12 predicted proteins | sample C_131016_MF_Meta_FD_190475 | JGI IMG/M metagenome (GOLD analysis project Ga0304729, IMG submission 190475) | Freshwater microbial communities from Lake Croche, Canada to study carbon cycling - C_131016_MF_MetaG (v2) (version 2) | ecosystem: Environmental > Aquatic > Freshwater > Lake | place... | reverse complement strand
TTCGTCCTTATGTTAAGATGGAGATTGAGATCTCAGATTGGCCGAGGGAGGTTCTTGAGATGCTTATTACAAAGTCCTGTGAAGATGATGTTTCTGTTAATGATGTTATTAATGATTTGTTAAAGCAGTCACTAGAGCAGTATCCTACAGAGGATGATCTTGAACAGGCTAAAAAAGAGCTTCTCTTAGAAAAAGACTATCTATATAATGCTAACGTTAACCCTGATTCTACTAATAACGACACTAGTATTTGTAATAATACAATATAATTATTAGTATGAAGAAAATCCTCCTGTTAACTGCGCTTTTTATTGCAGGGTGTACCGTGTATACTGAAAAACAATCTGAAGCAGTTAGTCAGAATGTTTATGCTACTAATGACTCGTTAGGTAAGGCTCGTGTAGATCTTGCTTATTTCTACTCTAACGAAACTACAAAGTTTATTAAGCCTCCTAAACACCCTATCAAAATAAGCTCAATTTACGAAGCAAAGGATGTTGCAAAGAACTCACCTGCTGGTGATAGAACTCGTGTTGTTATAGTTCCAGATGCATATAAGAGCGATAAAGTAGTTGTGGTAGGTTCGTCAGAATATCAAACTTTATTGAAGGATAGAGAAACCAAGAAGATTCTTGAGCAAGACAACAAGAACAAGGAATTACAGCTTCAGGCTAATAATAAAGAGCTAACCAAGCAAAAAGAAATGCAGGATAAAATGGTTAAGGATTTAAACTACTATCAAAAGGAAGTTTATAGGCTCAGACTAAAATGCTTGTGGTTGTCCATAGTTATTGGTGGGTTACTTGTTCTTATTGGTGGATATATCTACCTTAGAATGAACAAGTTATTCATGTTTTAGTAGAAAAATACATATCCATGATTAAATATATACATGGATAAATTTATACAAATAATTTCATCTGTAGTTAATTCCTCGTTTGATTGGATTAACCTGCACCCTAAAACTGCACTAGCTATCGCAATGTTTGCTGTTGGCTTTATTGTTGGAACTCTTTTTTAAGGGGTTTTCTACTATTATGTGCTATCCCTATACACGTACGAGCTATCTCTCTGTCCTGATATATATCTATAGTCTTGCTTTAGGCTTTGGTCTTGCTAAAGCTATCCTCTATCATTTGGGATAAATATTATTGATGTGGCAGAATATTGCTAATATAGGACAGACTGTTAGTGCTTTTTTGACAAACGGAAAAGCGCCACCTAATACTCCTATTGAATTGCAAAAGCAGATGGAAGATACAAATCATCTGTCTTCTAAAAAGTTCTTTATTATTTTTAGCTCTTTGTTCATGCTAGCGTTTGTGTTCTATACGAGCGTTGGATTACTTTGGGTTATTCCTAAAGCGCCAGAAATTGTTTCTGCTTTTGTTACAATTTTTACAAAGATGATAGAGATCTTTGGTGTTATTATTTCTGTTTATCTTGGTGCACAAGGTTTAGTTGATTTGAGATACAATAGTACATCCAATGCAAGTACAGAAGGTATATTGGAACAAAAAGAAGTTGATATTAATGAAACCATATTAACTAATAATGCAAAAGAAGATGACTATAATATTACAGGAGTTAATGTATGAAATCACCTTCACCTAAGGCTTTAGCACTAATATTAGAATATGAGGTCGGTGGTGGTAAGAGTTACTACGATAAATATCTCTCTAAGCCTACTTGGCCCGGTGGAGCCAGTGGTATGACCCTTGGAATAGGTGTGGATTGTGGGTATTATACATCCGCTGAGCTTGAAAAGTTGTTTAACTTTCTTTCAAGTAATCAATTAGAGGTAGTTAAGGGAGCTTCCGGGAAAACAGGTCAAGCTGGTAAAGATTACACTACTAAACACAAAAATGATGGCATTGTCGTTACCTGGGATCAAGCTATTAACATATTCGATCAATTAACTTGGCCAAAATTTGCAAAACTCGCAGAAAAAGCGTTTCCTGGACTTGATCAATTATGTGATAACGCGTATGGTGCTATTGTGTCTCTAGTATTCAATAGAGGTTCATCTATGACAGGGGATAGTAGACAGGAAATGAGAAATATACGTGATTTAGTTCCGAAAAAGGATTATAAAGGTATAGCAACAGAACTTAGAAAGATGAAACGTCTTTGGGCCGGTAAAGGGCTTGATGGATTGCTTGAAAGACGTGAAGCAGAAGCTAATTTAGTTGAAACTTGCGCTTAAATGAGCAATTTAATTAGTGAATTTTTTGATTTTAATGGGCCATGTCCAGATAATGTTCCTAATTGTCAGGAACTTCGTGAACAATATCAAAAAGATATACAGACAGTACGCGATTATAGCTGTCGGCCGTGTGCTGAAACTAGGATTAAAGTGAAATATATGGAAATAGTCTGGAACGCTTTTATGGCATCCTTAGGCTAGGGTATATGTTTAAACGCTCTATAGTATTTGTAAAATTTTGACGCGTAGGTACGCTCAAATTGACGTGCATCAATCTCACATTCGTTCCTATAATAAGCGTTAGTGTTCCGTTCAACGTCATCATCTGTGTAATTAATCTTTGAGGTCCCCACTTTGTATACCCTTGATTGCATCCAATGTCGAAACTCGTGAAGAAAATGATTAAAGAAAGCTCTCTTTCGTTGTATTTTTGATGGTCGGTTGCTGTGTGTGGGGTTACCACATAGACGTATTTTATCTGTCTTAAAAGTGTAATCACTAAAATCTGCATTATGCATAATCTGTAATGTTAAGACTTTACGTCTTGTGCTTATAGTAGGTTCAAGCTCAGCGAACAACAAAGAAATAGCGGCCTCCATAGCGTTTAAGTTAACATCGTTTTCCTTAAACCATGGAACAGAGTTCTTTGTAGGCTTTAGCTTGAATACAATCATAATGGATTATTAGCTGTATATGGTATAATATATTATATTAATGGAAAACACAACTAAAAACAATGACGTAATCGAAGTAGTCACAGAGCTTACAGTATCTGATATAAAAACACTGGATTTTATCCTCGATGCGTGTCTGAACGCAAAAATGTTTGCCGATCAGAGCACACCTGTCGTGGAGCAATTGAGCACAAAGCTTAAACAGCTTGTTACTAATTTAGAACGCTCTTCGTAGGAGATGTTGGTTGACGTTATTCTTAAATATATGTATAATGTCGACATTAACGTCTATAGCTTCAGTTTGTGAAGAGTTTACAGATACTATTCTTGTAGATAGAAAGAAAAATAGTATTATTGTTAATGTAAAGAAGCAATGGTTTGCTACACTTAATAGACGGCTTCTATCAATGCACTGTACCCTTGTGCATAAGACGCCTATCAGTACTGGGTACACCTGTACATATGTTTATTCAGAGTAAACGTTGATATTACGTAAGGTATCTGTTATAATAATCGGATATGCTAGTTTTTGATCCTATTGCTCACTCCTATAAAAATGAATTTACGGGTGAAATCTACACATCTGCTTCAGCTATTCTTGCTAAATTTAAGAAACCATTTGAAGCTGATGTTATTGCCGAACGTGTAGCAAAAAAAAGGAAATGCACTGTTGAGGAAGTAAAGGCAGAGTGGAAGCAGGCAAACGACTTTAGTAAAACATACGGCACTGAGATTCATGCTGTTATTGAACAGTATAATAAGATGGGTACATACGATATAAAATACGTCGATATTATTCAAGCTTATATAGATCTTGATCTTATTGATGCAAAGCGTGATAATATCTTGTCTGAGCAACAGGTATATAATCATGAATACAAAATTGCAGGGACTGCAGATATTATTCGCTTAGAGGATAAAGGTGGGTTTAGTGTTTTTGATTTTAAAACAAATAAAAAGTTTAATCTCTATAGTCAATATAACGACTATTTACTCTCACCTGTTGATCATCTTCCTGCATGTGAATATTCAAATTACGCTCTTCAGCTCTCCCTTTACGCTTTTATGTATCAAGGAATTACCGGTCGTCGGGTCAATCAATTAGGTATTATATACTTTGATCGCGAAGCTTGTAATTTTACCCATTACCCGATAAATTATATGAAGCATGAAATTCTTTCTATGCTCAATTATATTAAAAACTAAATGAAATTTATTGATCAAATTCTTCAAAACAGTCAGATTAAAGAAGCTAAGCTTTATGGTCCGTCAAAAAAAGCAGCTGAAAGACCGGAGACAGGTGTCACTATTCAGACACCGGCCGCGTTTCATGTTATCAAGGATTGTGCTACACTAGCTAACAAATATTTACCTCATTTTGTCTTTGGTCATTACGCTAATCCTTTTGAAGTATTAAAGGGTAAGTTTACACGAGAAGATATAGCAGAGTTTATTAATGAAGCAAATTCTGATATTGTTCTAAATCAACTTCTTGCCCTTATTGTCGGTAAAATAAACTTAACCTTACCGCAGTTGGTCCAAACACCTTCTACACCTGTAAGTAATGTTACTAGTTCATCGGATCCCTACGGTGATTATGAATCTTATAGTGATATAGTACCTGTAGCTACTCAGGATACAACCACTTTATTGTGTAACGCCTTCGGTGTTCGATAATAAATAATTAAAATAATGAAATTATTAACTCCTTTCCTCAAGATTCAAAATCAGCTAAGAATCTTTCATTGGCAGACCTCTAGTTACGCCCAGCACAAGGCTTTCGGAAAGGCTTATGAGAATCTCGATGGTTTTATCGATGAGTTTGTTGAGGTTTTTATGGGTAAGTACGGTCGTTCTAAAGCAGCTACTAGTTATAGTATTGAATTAGATAACCTTGGAAGCGATTATCTTGAAGTTGTTAATAGTTTTATCGCCTATCTTATTAGTATTACTGATGAAGTTGACTCTGTTAACGATACCGATCTTCTTAATATTCGTGATTCAATGCTTGGTGAGCTCAATCGCTTGAAATATCTTCTTACGCTTAATTAAGCATTAACATCATAGCCCCAGGTAAATGTATTATCTACACTATCAATATACCCTGTTGACGATCCTGCTATCGTATATGTATCAAAGTACAAGCTACCGATTTTAGATTTATTGGGCAACTGATTAGCGAAATTTACATTATAAACATCTGTTGCAGGTTTATAAAGAGTGCAAGATATATTTTGAATTGACTTTGATACGTACTGAAAACGTATAGTGACAATATAAAAACAATTTGCTGTATCTTTTGCAAGATATGTAAGTATATGATACCCCGTCTCTTTACTATAGTTTAGTGTTGGTTTTTCAACTCTTACTATATCAAGCTCAAGGTCTTTACCAAATAATGAAAACGCGCTAAGTTCATTAAATGTTAAGCTATAATCGTTTTTTACTGGGTAGATTTGATTTGCTTGATTATTAACAAGATCGATTATATAAATTACCGGATAGATAGCCTTATAATTTGATGCACTTAGCTCATAGTGTAATGTTGTAGCAGCTACCATAAGCTTGTTCGAACCTTCATCAAACCACACAGTAGAAAATTTTTCTAATTCAGGATAATTGCCTCGTTTAAATGTAGTATATGGTGTCGTAGGAGCAGTTATTTGATTATTATCGTAATTGTACCCAAGCTTATTAAAAATAAGGTAATTTTCTGTTTCAATTTGAAGAATACTATAGTATATATCGAAATTAATTGTCTTGTTATAAATTTCATATTGTACACCTGATGGTAGATTTAGAAATGCTGCGCTTAAAACACCGGACACTGGTCCAATTGTTGTGCTAGCTGCATTTCTAAAATAAAGGTCGCCGTACTCAATATTTTTTGTATAGTAGATAGAATTCTTTTTTGTATTAATACCTGATAGTGAATAATCGAGTACTGTGTCACTATTAGCAAGTCGTTGATTTACAAAATTTGTTGGTTCATTGTACGCGTAATTGTAGGTAAGTACGTCACATGGGCCGGTATTTAAGTTAGGGTCCCAAAATACATTACCATCATACGTTTCTGTTATATATGTATTGGGGTTAATTAAGAAGCTAGCTTGATTACTAAAATTCGCTACACCATTTGGACTACTAGGCTGCGGAGCTGCGTCAGCGAGTGTATTATAGTAAAGGTATGAATTGTTGGGTGTAAAATTATTTTGATCGCTTGATACATCAGGAAGTAGCCCGCCACCAGGCTTTGTAAACACAACACCGTCAGCGACAAAACATTCGTACGTATTAATATTAACGAAACCGTACTGTATATCATTTGTTTTGAAATCATATGATTCTATAACTATTGCTTGTTTACCGTCGTTGAATGACCCTCCATTATCAATATACTTTGTACCGTCAGGTAGCGTACCTATTGAGTATAAAGGCGTGTTGTGATCGGTATTGATAATTTCTGTTATACTTGTTCTCAGTGTAACGCCCGAATAGTTTAGAGTTGATCCGTATGGCGTGTATGTTGTTCCTTGTACGTTTTCTTTCGCTACGTTCCAACCTGGCCAATTTATATCTGTACCGGTTAAGTTAAAAACGTACCCGTCAAAGACATAATCTAAAAATTTATTACTACGAGCTATCGTACTAAATTGCTTATTAAAAGCGGATTTATATAGACCGTATTGATTACCGTATACGTCACTCTTGTACTGTACAAGTGTTTTATTAATAGGAAGGAGAGATTCTTCACGCTGATCAATAGGAAACTGATTAATGGGCGCGAGCGGATATACATCGATATTACTCCATAGCGTCTTTTCATTGCCAGTAAAAAAGTCTTGAGGATCGGCGTATCTCTGTATACCAGAATCAGTATGATTTAAAGTTTGTTCTCTAGTTTGATAAGCGCGAAAGAGCTGAAAATATGGGTCACTAGCAACGTCGCCCATTTTGTATTGATTACTATAATCAATTTTATTGAAATAATTTTTTTCAATAAACGTTAGTGGTGATTGAAAATCAAGTTTTGTATTACCGGAAATATTTCCATATTTTTTTGGATCAGGAAAATAATAAACAGTGTTGGGCTGGAGTTTTGAAAGATCAATAACCGGCGTGAAGTTAAAATTTGTAAACGTTGAGAGTCCTATTTTATCAGGCTTAAAAAATAATCCGATATCTTTTTCGGTTTTTAAAAACTCTTCACTAGGAACTGCAGCAATAGTAGGATAGCGCTTATTGAGTGTGTTTGCAAAATCAGCATCGGCGGTAAAAAGGAGACCTGAAGTATAGGCAGTAAAGGTGTCCGTGGCAATAAAGTAAAAATCCGTACCAATATATTTGGTTATTTCTTGACTTATATTTTGAAGGTTGAGATTATTAACGTCGCTATTATTAGTCGTGTTTATAAAATCGCTATCTTTAAGTAAATTGAGCTGATCGGAATTAACCAGAGGATCAATTGTAAAATTATTTGTTCCGAGTTCAATAGTATAAAATGGATAGCTAAGGATAGCTTTTAAAACACTTTGATTAAAATTAAGAAATAAATTAGGATCAATATCTGCTTGATTGAGCTCGAAAAAGCTTTTTCTCGACCCTGATGTTACGTTGTAGGCTGAAGCAGGTAGAGTAGGACTAATATCGTAATAATCTGTATAGGTATCGTATAAATCTTCGATTTCAATAGCGATGCTACCACTAATAGTTGAAAGAGAGAGGTTTTGTGTTGTAAGTTCTGATGTAATATTTTTTGATTTAAGAGCATTAATAATATTAACGTATAGTAAACTCTCAATACCTACGTTTGATCCTTTTAAATTATATTGTAATGTAGCGGTTTGAACTGTGTCACGTAACGTACTGTAGTAAATACAGATATCTTTGATTTTTTGCGCAAAAAACGGTACAGCGATTGCTAAATCACGCGAATTTGTAATATCGATATTCTGTAAATACCGCCGTTCATCAACGGATGTGTAATTAATTACAATTTCATTTAATAGATTGGTATAGTACGTTTGTACACCGGTTGAAGCTTCTATGTTACTAACTCCTTTTGCTTGATACCAATTATTAAGATAGGATTGATAGCGATTTAAGAAATCAGCTGTTGTTGTAAATAATTGTGTATTGTACTTAAGCCAGCCAGTGAATGTTAGTGGTTGAAGACGATCAATAGGATCTGCAGGAGGATTAACTGCAGTAATTGAATTGCTGAGTCTTTCATCAATGTATTGTAGAATCTCGGCCATGGAAATATTTAGCTATTTTAACTGTTGTACGTAATATTAGCAGCTGAAGTAAACAGTCGTAACCCTTTAGTTAATTCATAGCTAAGTAGAGTCTGTATAATACCATTATTTGAGCTCCAATCAACATATGCACTATTAGTAGGTTGTAATGTAGTATATGTATCTTTCCAATTTATAACGTTGTCGTAGTATGTGTTATCAAAAACGGGGTTATAATAAAAGAATTTATAGTAATTGCCAATTTTAATACCAGTAACGGAATTTGGTGCTACCAACCCCCAACCCCACGTTGAATTATAAGCAGAAAGTGGTACCACGGAGCCATTATCGTATTCTGTAAGAATATTAACATTGACGAGAATATAATTTCCTGAGAATATCTCCTGAGCTACAATTGGCGTACCGTTAATAAAGGTACCTGTAGCTAAATCAATACTTGAACTTAAATTAATTCCATAGGTACTATTGGAAAATGTTGTACCTTGAGGATCAAAATTTAAAGCATACTTACTACTACTACCCCATAATATACTTTGTTTAATAGATAGTATGTCCACCAACCTGGCTAATTGCGGCGGGAGAGTTAAATTGTATTGTTCAAAATCTATAGTCAACTCCTTACAAAACGATAACAACGAACTTATATTAACTTTTGTTATATCGGCATTATTATCGACAAAATTAGCGATCTTTTCGTAAACGGTTTTACCAAGCTCGTAGGGTTGCGCGTTTAATCCACCGACAATAACTCCTAAAAATTGATCAAAGAAAACTTGCTTGTCAATTAATGTTTCTTGATAGCGTAAGGAATCATAAAAACCTGCAGCATTCCAATTTTCATTAACCTTAGCAATATTATACTGACCGGTAGAAGGATAGATATTAAAAACATTAGATTGACCGGTTATATTGCGAATTGTACTAACGGGTGCAGCATATTTGTTTAGCCAGTTGTATCCATTCCAATCACCATATGCTTGAAATTCTTTAAGGCCGTCACTATAACCATACTGATTGTTTGTAACGTTAATAGGTGTTGTATAGCTGCTCAGTGCTGGAAGACCTGTGCTGGGATAGGTTAGCGGGATGGTATATTTTGAATTTAATACGCCGGTTGACGGTATACCAGCATCAAACACGTAAATCTTATTATCAAAATTATTAATGACCCAGATATCATTTGATGTATCGCAGGTTATACCGCCAATACTACAGATGTATTCTGTTTTATTATTACCGAGACCTGCTACATAATTAGTAGTGATGCCTGAAACGCCATCTACCTTAGTCAGCGTTTCGGCTCCTTGGATGACCCAGGCATTTTGATTACCGTCGATTGTAAGATTACCGATTTGCTGAAATCCGCTCAAAGGATAGCCAGGTATTAAGTTACCATTAATATCAAATTTATAGAGATAATCATTCTTATTACTAAAGCCAATACCGTTGGAATTAAGGTTAGTTGCAGTAACCCAGACGTTACTATTTCTATCTATTTGAAGTTGTTCTGGGATAATGCCGGTGGGAAATTGAACAGCTGTAAGAATGCTTGCTCGTAGTGAAAAATTATTCTCGCCTTGATATTTAAATATGGTATTGTAGTCCGGGTGACTATAAGCAATCCATATATTATTATATAAATCTGTATCAATTGATGAAGGTAGAATTAAACTTTCTCCTGCAAATCCACTTAAACTATTATAATCTGAACTCAGTGTGTAATAGTTTGTTATATTAGGTGCTGCGACTGCGATAACATAGCCGTTAGATACATTAATCTTAATAGCAGAACCTGTATCAAAGAGCGTGACCCACAAATTATTCTTACCATCTAAAGCTATATCATTAGGAGAAGCAGCCGAGAGGCTATTAGTTGCAAAAGGATTGCGATAGTCGACGAATGATGTTTGATTGTTAACAAGCGTTGCCATTGCTGATAACGGGTATGTTACTAGTAAATTGCCGTAAATGTCGTATTGCATTATCTTGTCACCGACAGGATCAGCAAACCAGGTCTGGTAGTCAGAATCAGCTGTAGATCCTGAGGGTGCAACAGTCATTGCATAGACATTATTTGCGCTTATACTATAATTTGTATTGTTGGAAAAATCGATCATAACGGTATTATCGAACCCGTTAATGTCCTCTTGACGTAAAATTCTAAGAGCGGAATAATATTGAGGTACAGCAATCCAATTAATAAGTGTATCTTTCAAATAATAAGGTGGATCAATAACATTAACAGAGGCTGTAAGTATACAATTTTCCGTACTTTGTGATGCGGTAAAATATCCTTTATAAAAGGCACCTACAGACTGTGGAGCTTGTTCGGCAAAATCTTCATAAAAGGTGACACCGCTGAGTGGTGTATAACCGTCACCGTTATTGTGTACAATTCCTGTTTGTACATCATAATACTCCTGCGGGTTATTGTAGATAGGCGAATTTACGCTAGTAGATGAGGAAAGCGGGGTGTAATTTTTTGTAGTAAAATCTTGATTGTCCTTAAATTTTATAACATACGGAATTTCGGTATTTTGCCAGCTAATGTAAGGAATATCGAAGGTATGGTCGACAGGTATACCTTCACCGTCAATACCTGTAGTTGTAATAGAGAGGTGATCGGCAGGGTTATATCGTGTTTTTATACTCGCAAATACAGCAGGATCTAAGTTTTGAAATCCATATGGTGGATGCTCAATATATTCAAATGCATTAGTACGTTGAGTATAAGCGTCGTTAAATTTTGCACTATCAAGTGTAGCAAAAACTATAATAGGAGATGCATCAGTTAATAGATTAGCAGGTGCATCATCTGTGTACCAAAATTGACTCGTACCAGTAACTCCGGCAAGCACACTACCTGGATCAAAAGCTTGACAGAGTTGTAACTGGTTATTTTGAATATTAACGTAGATTTCTTGTAAATCTGGTTGTATTTTATCGACAACAATGTAATCAGTATACCCGTTAATAGTTGATAGTGTATAAAAACGGCTTAAAGAGCGAAGATGCGACCACTTATCGTAAATATCTCCTGGTACGTAATTGTACGCACCATGTGCTCCAGATGCATAAAGATTAATTGTATACCCTGTTGCACTTAATGCTGAATAATCCTGCCAGCTAAAATGCGCATTAAGTATTAGAGGGTCAATTAATTTACCAACAGGGATATCATAGATTAAACTCTTATAGTCCTGAAAAGCAATTTGTGTTGAAATATAGTTATAAATCTGTACTGTAGTTGAATACGTACTATCGTACGCATTACCTTGCCCGTCATAAACGGTTAGTGTTACATTATACTCGCCAGGCCATTGATAGTTGTGTGTTGGTTTTAACTCTGTTGAGAAATTTCCGTCACCGAAATCCCAGCGTAGTATTTTATTAGAGATATTTTGTGCACCGGAGAGAATAGATGATGTTGTTAGATCAGGTATAAATGTAAGCGGTGTATTGCTTAGTGTAAAAGACGATAGCGTATTGCTATTTGTATAGTCAACAACATCATAGTATATATACGTATAATTAAGCTTAGCTGGCATTAGTATTCTCTAGTTAGGGTCTGAATGGAAGGCGTTAAGACATCAATTTGATTAATAAGGGTAGTAGAATTTCTAAGGTATGGAAACTTAAAATATGGTAAGGGTACATTCTGTGTATAAGCGTGTATATCGTTATATGGATAAACGGGATTATAAATCAACAGACTGACTCCTGGGACGGTGATAACCTGGCCGTTAGCGTCTGTATATTGTGTTATAACGTTTGTTACACCATTAATATTTAAAATTTGATTATTTAAATATGAAATATCTATAAGGAGACCGAGATTGTCATTTGTTGTTGCAAAATAGTCAGTAAAAATACCTGCAATAATTTTTTTAATAGACATGGCATCATTTATAGATGCAATATCTCGGGTAATTACTAATCGCGTGCTATCGGAAATAGATGGGGTGAGCGCGAGACCGGGTGTATTAACACCTAGGCTAACTTCAACATATACAGGGTCATTAATGATTAATTCGGCGGTTGTTAATTTACTATTTTGTAGATCATTTAAAATAAGCTGCTTTTGAGCATTATTGAGATAATTAACTCTCGTTGATAACGATGATGTTTTGACTAATTTCGGTACAGCGTAGATATATACGTTATTGAAATTACTTGAATCGGCAAATTTAACTTGATTAAAAAGAACACGAGATTGTGTATTAGGATTTGTAACACCGAGATCAAAATAATATTTTAAATTTCCAGAAATATAATCCCAGTTATTTACTACTTTTGTTGAAGTAATAATGTTACTATAGTTTTTATTAATATAATTGATAAAATCGTCAGGTGTAATTAATCTATATTGGCTTCTGAAAGTATTCGGGGCATTTTGTTTTATACTATTGACGCTTTCAGTAGCAGCAAAATTCGTTGATATATCAGTATTTGAAAATACTATATTAGCTGCTTCTACTGATGTAATTAAATTTAAATTAGGCGAAATAACATTTGTTTTAATAGTATTAAATCTTGCAGTATTGTAAAAAAACAATGGCTTGTTGTTTAGTGCACTTGGTCCAACCTGTCCCTTGACGCCAGCAGATTGTAGATAATAAACTGCTACTTGAGCTCCGGGCACTAATTGCTGACCTGTTATACCGTCGCCGAATTTTATCTCATAGCGGCCGTTTTCGTTTAATCTTATCTCGTATTTTAATGCTGTAGATTTCTCTAGGAATAACGATGCGGTAGGCGTC
>Ga0304729_1001956_pt1 | contig 12898 bp, 9 predicted proteins | sample C_131016_MF_Meta_FD_190475 | JGI IMG/M metagenome (GOLD analysis project Ga0304729, IMG submission 190475) | Freshwater microbial communities from Lake Croche, Canada to study carbon cycling - C_131016_MF_MetaG (v2) (version 2) | ecosystem: Environmental > Aquatic > Freshwater > Lake | place... | reverse complement strand
CTTATTGATTTTCCTTTGTACCTAATTTCTAATGTTTCACGATTGTATCTTTTGCCACCACATTTTTCACAGTGTACATATACATCGGGTAAAAAATTCATTTCAATCACGCGCATTCCCCCACCTTCACAAACTTCACAACGACCACTTTTTACATTGAATGAAAAACGACCCGCTTGATACCCTCTAATTTTAGCTTCAGGCACAGAAGCAAACAAAGTTCTTATGTCTGTAAAAAAACCACAATAGGTAGCAGGATTGCTTCTTGGTGTTCTCCCAATGGGCGATTGATCTATTTCTATTACTTTATCAATATGGTCCAAGCCAGTCACCTTTAAATAAGGCATGGGCTTGGTTTTGCTGTTGTAACAAAACTGTGATAAAATTGGATACAAAGTTTCATTAATCAAAGTAGACTTTCCGCTTCCACTTACTCCTGTCACTACGGTGAAAGTACCTAAAGGAAAATCACAATTCACTTTTTGCAATGTATTACCTGTAGCTCCTTTAATATTAATATTGAGCCCATTACCTTTTCTTCTTTCTGCAGGAATCTCAATAAATTTCTTGCCTGCTAAAAACAGGGCAGTATCTGATTTTAATTTAATAATTTCTTGTGGGGTTCCCTGGGCTACGATATGTCCTCCATGAATACCTGCCTTGGGCCCAATGTCCACCAAATAATCGGCAGCCATCATAATGTCTTTATCATGCTCCACCACTAAAACTGTATTGCCAATATCTCGCAATTGTTTAAGGGCTGTAATTAATCTTTGGTTATCGCGTTGGTGCAGTCCAATAGAAGGCTCGTCTAATATATAAGTAATGCCTTGTAATTGAGAACCTATTTGAGTGGCCAAGCGAATTCTTTGCGACTCACCCCCACTAAGGGTTTTAGAAGGCCTACTTAAAGACAAATAGGACAAACCTACATTCATTAAAAAAGAAATACGATCATCAATTTCCTTCAAAATACCAGCAGCAATTTGGGTGTCTTTTTTATCAAGTTTAGCTGGTATTTTTTTAAACCAATCCTGCAAAGCGTCTAAATGCATATCATTTAAAGCAGCAATATTTTTATCATTCACTTTAAACCATAAACTTTCTTTTCTCAACCTAGCCCCCTCACAAGTAGGACAAGTATTAAGCTCCATATACCCTTCCACCCAAGCTTTTAAATGATCTGTACTTTGAGAAGAAGTAAACCATCTTTTCATCATAGGCACAATACCCTCATAGCTTCCGGTATACTCATTAGGAATATTTTCATCATTCAAATCCATATCCAATGTAGAAGAAATATTTTTATCTCCAAATAAGATCAAATCCAAATGATCCTTAGGCAACTCATTGATGGGTTTATCCAAACTTATTTTATGCTTTCTTGCAAATTGTTTAATCTGATTAAACACACTGGCTTCTCTTGCTTCGCCTAAAGGATGTATTGCCCCTTCATTAATACTTAAAGAGTGGTCTTGCAAAAGCAAACTCATATCAATAGCATACACATTGCCTAAACCTTTACAATTAGAACAGGCTCCATAAGGCGAGTTAAATGAAAAACTATTGGGTGAAGGCTCTTCATAACTTAAACCCGTTGTCTCACACATTAATTGTTTAGAATATTGAACCAATTTTGTTTTTCCTTCTTCTAAAACAAAGAGTAAGTCCTTGCCCATTTTTAAACATTGGGCAACGCTTTCACCCAATCTTGTTTTCATCGCATCTGTGACAGGAATACGGTCAATTACAATTTCAATATCATGAATTTTATAACGGTCTACTTGGTATTTAGGTCTTAGTTCAATAATCTCACCATCTACCCTTGCCTTCACAAAACCTTTCTTTCTAATTTCTTCGAATAATTCTCGGTAATGGCCTTTACGACCGCGCACGACTGGTGCTAGTAAATTAATTTTTTTGTCTTTAAACTGAGTGAAAATATTTTGAATAATTTCTGCTTCAGAAAATTTCACCATGGGCTTGCCCGTATTATAACTATAGGCCTTACCAATACGCGCGTACAATAATCTTAGAAAATCATATAGTTCAGTAACCGTACCTACGGTAGACCTTGGATTTTTATTGGTCGTTTTTTGTTCAATGGCAATGACTGGAGAAAGTCCAGTAATTTGGTCTACATCGGGACGCTCCATTTCACCCATAAACTGCCTAGCATAAGCGCTAAAGCTTTCCATATAACGACGCTGCCCCTCATTATAAAGGGTATCAAAAGCCAAGGAGGACTTACCACTTCCGCTTACCCCAGTAAAAACTACCAGTTGATTTTTTGGAATAACAATATCAAAATTTTTCAGATTGTGTTCTCTGGCTCCAATTACGGTTATATTTTCTTTTATTTGGCTCATGTAAGGGGTTAAAGTTATAACAACCTTTTAAATAATTTGTTGACTCAACAGAATAAACATTTAGTAAATTTGCACATTATAAGCCCAAATGAACCATGCCAGTTTTTAAAAGCAATAAACCCACCTTTATACTTGCCCAGCTTGGCTCTTTGTTACTGGCCATGCTTCTTTTTACGGGTAGCATCGTTTTGGGCAGAGAAAGGCTTTTTTTATCATTGAATACGGATTTAGGTGTTTTTGCAGATTATTTTTTTAGTTTTTTTACCAATTTAGCGGAGGGCTGGATGTGGATACCTTACTTGCTAATTTTATTTGGATGGTTTAAAAAAGACCTCCTATTTATATTACTTAATTTTCTAACATCAACACTACTTACACAACTGCCTAAAAATTATATTTGGCCAAATGTAAACCGACCCATTGCAAGCGGTATTCCAATTGAGAAAATACATACTGTAAAAGGAGTAGAAGTGCATACTTATAATAGTTTCCCATCTGGACATACCGCTACTGCTTTTATTATATTTTTTCTTACTGCCTATTTCTTCCCTAGTAAAAAGGTGTTGTGGATAGGTGCCGCCTACGCAATAGCATCTGCCTATTCTAGAATTTATTTAGGACAGCATTTCCCTATTGATGTGGCAGGCGGAATGATTGCAGCCATTTTAAGTTTCCAATTAAGTATTTGGATTAGAAAAAAAATTAACACCAATGCGTTTTAAGATTTAGTAAGGCGCTTATAATACCCATTTTATGTTTCAAAAATTATTCGTTTTTATTTTAAGTTCATTATTAGCTATTGTTACTATTGCACAAGAATCCAGTTCTAATTCACATATTAATACGCCCTTAATACACACCACTGATACCAGTCAACAGATAATAGCAGGTAGAAAAAATACTGCTGAACAAATGGATAAGCCCTATGTTATTTTAATTTCGGCAGATGGATTTAGAGCAGATTTTGCTGACTTATATGATGCAAAAAATTTAAAAGCATTTTCTAAAGCTGGGGTACGTGCTCAATATATGACACCCTCTTACCCATCCGTTACTTTTCCTAACCACTATAGTATTGTTACTGGCTTATATCCTTCACACCATGGACTGGTTGACAACAGTTATATTGATATCCCAACTGGTGCTTTCTACAATATGGGCAATAAGAAAATGGTAGCAGAAGGCAAATGGTATGGCGGAACCCCTATTTGGGTTTTAGCGGAACAACAAAAAATGATTTCGGCAAGTTTTTATTGGGTTGCCTCCGAAGCAGATATCCAAGGTATTAAACCCACCTATCATTATATCTACAATGAAAAAATTGATATAGGCACCCGAATTAAAGCCGTTAAAGACTGGCTAAGTTTACCAGCAGAACAACGCCCTCATTTAATTACTTTTTACTTCCCTCAAGTAGATCACGATGCACATGAATACGGACCTAATGATGCCAGAGTTGGATCAGCTATTCAATTTGTAGACAGCAGCATTAATGCATTACAAGCAGCTTTGTCATCATTGCATTTACCTATCAACTATATCTTTGTTTCAGATCATGGAATGGCGAAAGTAGATAATATAAATACGCAACCACTTCCAAAAGAAGTAGATACTGCCTTTTTTAAAGTACCCTGGGGAGACGCTCAATTGCATTTGTACGCTAAGGACAAATCTAAAATACAACCCACTTATGAGGCGTTGAAAAAAGATACAAGTATCACCGTGTATAAATTAGATGAAACCCCCGATTATTGGCATTACAAAACAAAAGATGATAGATTCAATCGTTTAGGCGATTTAATTATCATTCCTCATTTTCCAAGAATTTTTAATTTATCTAATAGAAAAACATCTCCAGGGAAACATGGATTTGACAATCATTTAGTGGAAATGAGAGCTAGTTTTATGGCCTGGGGCCCAGCCTTTAAAAATGGCATAACAATAGATGGTTTTGAAAACGTAAATGTGTATCCTTTAGTAGCAGAAATACTTGGCCTTAAGTATGACCCAAAAAATATTGATGGCAAATTGGAAGTATTAAGCCCCATCTTAAAATAGATTAAGCATAAAGTAAATCCCCCTAAAAAAGTTAAACAATTCTAGGATCCACTTAGCTTTTGTGCTTAAAATTTTTTAATAATTTGCGGCAATTACTCATTTATTAAACTACTTTAATAGAAAATAATTAGAATAGCAATAAGTTTATAAAAATTATAAAATTTTATAGACTATGCTAGAAAATAAAATATTGATTTTAGAAGATGATCCGCAATTAGGTATTGATTTACAGGCAGTATTGAATCAAGTGGGCTATCAAACCGTCCTAGCCAATAGTTATGCACTTGCCATAGAAAAATTGACTCAATTCAAACCCGCCTTGGCCATTTGTGACATCCACCTTGGCCAAGGAAATACAGGGATTGATTTTGTAAAAAACGCATTGCCTTTATTACCCCAATTAGAAATTATTTACCTGTCTGCTTCAAGTAATCATCAAGTGATTGAAAATGCTTCAAGTACAAAACCCCTCAATTATATTGTTAAACCTTGTAGCAAAGACCAAATTATTGTAGCGGTAAAAATGGCTTTTGACCACATCGAAAAAAAATATAGCAAAAATGAATCTATTCAAAAATTAAGTTCTACAGAATCTAAAATCATAGTTTTAATAGCAAAACAAAAAAAGAGTAAAGAAATTGCTGATTTACTATTTGTATCAGAAAAAACAGTCAGAAATCATCGATATAATATTATCAAGAAACTAAAATTACCCAATGAAAACAATAGTTTACTAAAATGGGCACTCACTCATCTACATCTTGACTAATAGCCAACCAAAGCTTCAAAAAAGTTATAAAAATATAGCAAGAATCATAGTGTTAAGCGAATTATTAAATATATTAGCTTATTAATTAAACTGTTTGCTATGAAAAAAATAATCGGAGCCTGCTTGTGTTTGGCATTTATGATTCAATTAAATGCACAAAATAACTACTCTATTTTACCACAACCTGCAAAATTAACCAAAGCAGCGGGCGAGTTTACTTTTAAAAATAATACAGCCATTGTTGTTACTAAAGAAGCTGCTTCCTTTAGTTCTGTTGCCCAAATGCTTTCAGCTCAAATGAACACCTCCTTTGGCTTGAATCTTGCTGTTAAAACAGGCAATACAAAATCAAATGCAGTTAATTTTTCCTACAATGAAAAACTAGCAGAGGAAGGTTATGAATTAATAGTAACTAATAATAAAATTGATATTCAAGCTAAAACAGGCAAAGGTGCTTTTTATGCCTTGCAAACTTTATTTCAATTGATGCCTGCTCAGGTATTTAGCACTGCCCTATCTAATATAGCTGCTACTGCAAAAAATTGCAGCATCGAAGATGCACCACGTTATAATTATCGTGGATTAATGCTTGATGCAGGAAGAAATTTTTTCCCAGTAGCATTTATTAAACGCTATATTGATTTAATGGCGGTATATAAACTAAATACATTTCATTGGCATTTAACCGAAGACCAAGGATGGCGCATTGAAATCAAAAAATACCCATTATTAACCAGCCAAAGTTCAATTCGTAAAGAAAGCATGGTGGGAAGATACGGGGATATGAAATTTGACCATACCCCTTATGGCGGTTTTTATACGCAAGAAGACATTAAAGAGGTAATCGCTTATGCAGATAAAAAATTTATTACCATCATTCCTGAAATAGAGATGCCAGGCCATTCTCAGGCACTCTTAGCATCTTATCCGCAATTGGGTTGCAATCCTGATAAGATTTATGAAGTAGCCACCAAATGGGGCGTATCTGAAGATGTGTTGTGCCCTAGAGAAGAGACTTTTACTTTTATGGAAAATGTACTTACCGAAGTGATGGCCTTATTCCCAGGTAAATACATTCATATTGGTGGAGATGAATGTCCTAAAACACAATGGAAACAAAGTCGTTTTTGTCAGGACCTCATTAAAAAACTAGGTTTAAAAAATGAACACGAGTTACAAAGTTATTTTATACGCAGAATAGATAAATTCATCACTAGCAAAGGAAAAAGAATGTTAGGTTGGGATGAAATTTTAGAAGGCGGATTATCACCTAACGCGATGGTGATGTCTTGGAGAGGAACCAGCGGTGGTATTGAGGCGGCAAAACTGGATCATGATGTAGTGATGTCTCCTAATAGTTATTTTTATTTAGACTACTATCAAGCCAACCCTAAAACAGAGCCCATTGCAATTGGTGGTGATTTACCTTTAAGTAAATGTTATTCATTCGAACCCGATTTACCTGAATTAACAGAAGCTCAAACAAAACATATTGTAGGTATCCAAGCCAATCTTTGGACAGAGTATATAAAAACTCCCGCTTACGCAGAATACATGACCTTTCCTAGAGCATTGGCTTTAGCAGAAATTTCATGGTCTCCAAAAGCACCTAAAAATTATATCGAGTTTTTGGATAGAGTAAAAAAACAAAAACCCAATATGGACGCATTGAAAATTCAGTACTGTCCTACCGAGTTTAAATAAGATAATTATTTAAAAACTATAATTTTATAATTGCTTTTACAAATACTTTATCTAAGTTCTGTAAACGAATATAATAAACACCTGGAGATAATTCAGCGCCATATAAATTATAACTATTCATACCAGAAAAACTATAGTTAGCTTCAAGTAGTGTTTTTAATACAGTGCCTGAGCCATCTAATAATTGCAATAAAATATGTCCTACATTCACTTTAAAGTCAATCTTAGTAAAATTAGTAAAGGGATTAGGGTAATTGTATATTAGTGCATTTTTAGAAAAAACAGATTTTGTATCATTGATGCCACAAACATTAGCATTTATTAAAGGGATGAGCGGATATTGTTTTGATAAAACCTCGGTTTCGGTATTGGAGGAAACACAAAACCAGTTATTTAAAATTGTTGCATAAACTGTTCTAAAATCATATTGATAAGGTACATTATCATTAACAGTTGCGCTTACTGGTATAGTTGGATTATTACCAAATACGCCACCTCTAACATTTTTTCCAAATAAAAATAAAGGAGCTGCCGATCCATGATCTGTACCGCCACTTGCATTTGATTTAATTCTTCTACCAAATTCAGAATAGGTCATTCCTATTACTCGATCCTCAATTTCCAAACCAGTGATATCAGATTGAAAAGCAGCTATGGAGTCGGAAAGCACTTTTAGTAAATTCGCATGAGTTCCTGTGGTGGTATCTGTGGTAACAACTTGTCCGGAGTGGGTGTCAAAACCTCCATAATTAACCATGTATACTTTGGTTTGCAACCCCCCTTTGATTAATCTAGCAACAATTTTTAATTGCGCAGCGAGATTGTTATTTGGATAAGTAATTTGTTGAGTAACGCTATCAGATGCTTTTTTAATTCGCGCACTATATAAGTTAGTTTGCTTTGCAATACCTCTTAAAAAATTTAGTTCGTATCCTGCATTGGTATTGGTTACGGCCATATCTGTTCCATCAATTAAATTATAAAAAGAACTAGGATCAGAAATACTCAATCCCATATTCACTGTTGGCCCCTGACAGGTAAGGGTGGCTAAGGATCCTATTTGAATGGCGAGTGGATCTGGCAGATCTGCATTAGGATAACCGTCGGGGTAATTTGGAAATTTATTATTTAAAAAACGACCTGCCCATCCAGTATTTAAATATTGATCACTATCCGATCCAGACATCCAAATATCAGTAGCTCTAAAATGGGAAAAACTTGGTTGTGGGTAGCCTACGGATTGAACAATGTTTAACTTGCCATCTGAAAATAAATTTTGTAATGCAGTCATGGAAGGATGGATGCCCGTATCTATATTACCAGTTAATTTCAAAACCTTATTTTCTGGTATGGCAATATTGTTTCTAGCATTATAATAATTACTATAATTACTTAATGGTATTACTGTATTTAATCCGTCATTTCCTCCATTCAATTGGATAATTACTAGCACTTTATCGGTAGTTGAGGTGGCCAGCAAAGAAGTGTTTAATAATGGATGATCTTGAAGTATATGTATAGGATTTACACCAATCATAGTTGGTGCAAGCAATGACATACTATTTTTTATAAAGCTTCTTCTTTCCATTTATTGTAATTGATAATCCGGTAAATTCATTATATACTTTAATAAATTTTTTAATCTTGTATTTACAATATTAAAATTGATTGTCGAAGGGTTGCTTAGATACAAATTCCAAGATTCTGTCCAATAGTAATCATTGGCTTGTCCTGATAATAATATTTGTGTCTTTAGGTTTGATTTGACCGTAGCTGCCACTTCTGTAGAAAGTAAAAATGAAAAAATACTTTCTATTAATACATTCGGGTCGGCTGGATTAGGACAAACATTTTTGGCAAACTGAATGGTATCAACAATTATTTTTTTACCATTTCGGGTATAGCCTGTTTCTAACATTAAGTCGGTAAACTTATTTCGTTTTGGTAAGGTATCTGCATTGATCCATAACTCATTATATTCTGGCGCTTGATAATAAGCTGGCCATCCAGCCACATTAGGTGGATCAACTGGACTTTGTCCCATACTATTTAATTGATTAACCATATTATTGTACAAATAATAGGCATCTGCATAATCTTTTATAGAATCGGGAAATACGATATCAAATTGTCTTAAAAAAGAAACTACGTGATCAGTTGGACTTTTAATTTGACAGCCAATATACAATGTATCATAAAAATGTTCACTTTGAAATAATAATTTTAATACTGGTTTTATTTCAAAGTTATTTTCCATAAAAGTATTTGCTAATGGAGTAATAATATTTGCTTCTACTATAGCATCTATATAATAATAAACAAAATAGCGATAGATCTTACGACAAATAAACTTGGCAACTTCTGTTTTTTGAAAAATCATATTCAACAGCTCATCTGTTTCTATAGCTCCATTAGCAGCGGCTTTTCCAGTGATGACTGTATTATTATAAAATGCAGAAAATGTTTTATTAGTGGTATCATGCCTTGTACTATCAAAAGTAGAATTATAATTAGCATCTATTTTCCACCCTGTTAAAACCTTTGCGGCATTTTTAACATCATCCTCAGAATATTTAGATCCCCCTTCTTTACCTACAGTGAATAATTCTTGTAATTCTCTTCCATAATTTTCGTCAGGTGCAGTTTTCGTATTTAAATAGCCGTTTAAATACCTCAACATACCCGAATCAATGGTAACAGCTTTAACCATTTGTTTAAAATTTCCAACACAATTATTACGTAAAATTTGATGGTGATTATAAATCATAGACCCAATGGCAATTGTATCAGCCTCTGTACCAAAGTGATTGCTCCAAAAAATCGTGAGCTTCTCCCGAATATTTTTTTCTTGTAAAACCCAAACACTCACTAACCATTTTTTATAGCTATTGCGCCTATTGCTATTGATGGTGCCATCATTTGTGATATCATTTATCCAAGTTGCGCCTAATGGAACATTAGGGTCGGGTTGCGTACTGGTTGCATAGTCATTTAATGGAGGTCCTGGTAAATTAGTAGTTACAGTTAATAATGCATCAACACTTGCAGCTAATCCTAGGGTATTAAAATAATTAATATCAGTAGCATTCACGCCTAATAAGGTTCTATTCAATAAATGTTTAGTATGTGCAGTCGTCCAATTTCCCTTAAATGAATTTAAGCCTAATGGACTTGTTTGGGGGGATGTGGGCATAAAAAGATTATCTCTTATAAATTTAATAATTTGTATTAGAAAAGCATATTATTTTTTTATAAATAAAACATAAATTATTAGATAAATAACTAATATAAAAGTAAGCGAGCTTGGATCACCTCACTTCGTTCTTGCATCTCTATCTTTTTAAAAAGATAGAGGATAGCCGTCGCTTCGCTCCAGCATCCTGCAAACCCTCAGTGCAAAAGCATAAAAACATAAGCCTCAACTTTCGTTGAGGCTTATGTTTTCTTTTTTGGTCGGGAAGACAGGATAGAGTTGACTGCATAACTAATTGATTATCAATGCATAAATTAGGCATAATCTTAAAACATAACCGAATTGGTTATGGAAACATAACCGATATATTTTAATATAAATCCAACATCTGGTTAGTTTCATAGTTGGTTCAGTTTAGTTGAATTAAATACTATTTCATCTTCTGTAATTCCAAACCCACTTTGAGGTTAGGTAGAAACTTCCCTTCTCCATTCTTCCATTGTTGACCCCATTTCTTATTTACCAATCTTATGTTTGTATTATATGTTACATACTTTTCATAATCTATTGTAAAATAAACATCTGTTGTGTTTGTATTTCCTTCTTTCCAAATCCCTACCCATTGAATACCTACAAATACACCTTTTGAATTCAAGATTATATTTTGATTACTTATATCAATTTCAATATTACCAAATAGATTATACCCTTTATCAATTACAATATCATTAATTAGTAATTCTTCATAGGGTTCTCCATTATCACTCAAAGAATAGATATGTAATCTCAATGGGTCATTCTTTTCTATCTTATTGGTTGGTAAAATAACTTTCAAAATCTTATACTTTTCATTTTCATTTGGAAATTCAACTAAAGTAGTAATCTCGTGTCCTGAAAACTTTTGATTTCTATTACCACCTCCTTTATATCTAAAACCTTCTTTATACTTATGTAATCCAACTTTAATAGGTTTCTCAATAGGTTTATATTTCTTAACTAATACATCAGGTAGTGTTGAACCTGTTTCCTTAAATAATTCAATTTTATCATTTGCAATCTTACCAACTACATAGTTTATTGATTTATACCCAACATAAGAAATATGTATTGTGTCTGTTTGAGATAAGTTTAATAGAATAAAACCATTTTCATCAGTAATGAAACCTTCTTTTTTATTCAAAGATTGAATTGTAGTATAAGGAAGTGGGTCTTTGGTTAATCCATCAACTATCACAAGTTTTGTTTGTGAAAATCCAATTTGAAAAAGTAAAAGTGAAAGTATTGATAATATATGTTTCACAATGAAAGTTTGATTTATGAATTTACATCAATTCATCAAAACTTTGGTATATATCCTTAATTTCCTCTCTACTGATACCTAAATACCTACGAGTAATTGAAGTTGATGAATGGTTTAGAATGGATGATAATTTGATAAGATACTCATCTGAATGACCATTATTCTCCCAGATAAATCTACTACCACTTTTACGAAGTGAATGGGTTGAAATATTTTTATTTCTAATCCTTTCATCAACACCTCCTTGTTTTAATAATAAGTTAGTATGTTGTAATGTATAGTGGAACAATAAATCGTTCGTATTAGGTGTTTTTAGTTCATTATAGACACTTTCTATTCGTTCCCTTAATGTTCTACCCAAAGTGATTTCTCTACGTTTTTTGGTTTTAATTTCAGATACTATTAAGGTATCCTTTCCTAATACATCGTTCCATGTTATTCTACTCAAATCTGAATAACGAAGTAGAGTTTTAATTCCAAATTCAATTAATAAACTCATACGGATATTACCTACTTTTCTAAAATATCTAATCATACGATGTATTTCATCAGTAGTTAAATAATCAGAGGTTTTATAGATTGTTGTATTCATAAGTTCTTGATTTGGTGTTGAATACAAAGATATGGCAATATTCGTTAATAGCATAATATTCTCGTAAACGAATATATTAGATACACCTAAATACTAACTCGTTGATTATCAATCACATTAATATTCGTTAATACTATTTTAGAATATTATTCAAAAAAATTAATGATTTGTAGTAATTATTTCTTCTAAAACATCATTTTACCAAAATATTTACTTTTTTTCCACTTTTCTTTACGTTTACTCATCTTACCCCATATTTATATATGTAGTAATCAATAACAGAATGACAATGTTGGTGTGTTCTGTTGATTATTTGAGTGTTTGGTTAGTATTCATAGGGTTGTTGACTCCCACCTTACCTATCGTTGAAAACCTCTCTAAAATCCAACGGATTAATATTCTCCGTAGTTGAAATACTAAAACGAATTGGGTGGATACTAATTTATAGAAGTGAGGAACCCTATAACGTTAGTATAAAAGGAAATAAATTGAATACCTTTTAGTATGTGTCCGATACCAAAGGAAACTACTCTATACCCACCTTTATGATTTAGTTCGTAAGGGTGGAGTGTATCCTCTCCAAAGGGAATAGTATAGTAGTATAGTTGAAATTTAAGATTAGAAATATTTAATTAAAACAATAAACATGAAGAACGAAATAAACATCAACACAACAATGTTATCTGAAAGAGAATTTATTAATATCAATGATTTAATGGAAACACTTGGAACATCACAGAACACCATTTATAGAATATGTGATAGAAAAGAATTGAACAAATACAAATTCAGAGGGAAGAACTGGTTTAGAACTGACGAAGTAATTTCATACCTAAATGCAAAAGGTGTATTAAGTTCAATTGACCATATCAAAATGCAAATGGTAGACTTATAGAATAAATAAATAGTATCA
>Ga0304729_1001951_pt1 | contig 12914 bp, 19 predicted proteins | sample C_131016_MF_Meta_FD_190475 | JGI IMG/M metagenome (GOLD analysis project Ga0304729, IMG submission 190475) | Freshwater microbial communities from Lake Croche, Canada to study carbon cycling - C_131016_MF_MetaG (v2) (version 2) | ecosystem: Environmental > Aquatic > Freshwater > Lake | place... | reverse complement strand
AATGTGCTAGATGTGTCACTCAACCTACTATCCAAGCAGCAGGACAGACTGATATCGCTATCCAAGCATTACAAGATGTTTTGGCGAATGATATGAAGGCATACTTTGGAGTAAAAGAATGAGCGGCGGACACTTTGACTACAATCAGAATAAGATACTATACATAATCGAGGACATCGAGCGTCTCTTTGATGGAGATGTAAGGTATAGCCCTGAGACCATGGTGGAGTTCGGTGAAGCCATGCGCGCGCTGAAGGTCGCCTTCGTGTATGCCCAGCGTATCGACTGGCTGGTGTCTGGCGACGACGGTGAGGACACGTTCCACGAGCGCCTCAAAGAAAATCTATATAGGATCAATGATCAGCTCGCTAAGTCGGAGAAGAAGTGATGGATGAAGAAGTAAAGCAGCTGTGTGACGAGCTATTCAAGGAATGGACAAAGAGTGATCCTATTAGTGGTATCGGTCTGTATATGTACACACTTGCAGGAAGAGCTGAGACAAAGTTATGTTCTCTTGCCAATGAACTTAGTAAGGTAAAGCGTGAGCTGGATATTCAGAAAGTACAAGCAGACACCTGGAAGCAGTCTTATCTTGATCAGGTAAAAGAAAACGTCAAGATGCAGGCAGAGTCCATAAATAAGGAATGCCAGTCAGCTGCGATTATCTAGCAGTGCAGTGGGATGGTATAGTATGGGTTCGACATGAGATGTGTCAGTTCGCTAAGAGAGACGATGGAGTTGATGGTGTCTATATTGGTGCACGCAACGAATTTAGAGCTATCCTCTCCATGGATCAGGGCCGGTGCGCCGACATGGACAAGAACTCCTATGCTCGGTACAAGATCGGTGATAAAGAGTGGGTATGCTACATTAAGAGGTGATACATGACTAAAGTGACGTTTGAACTTGAATATGAGCAGGTAGACGCGATCGTTCTCCAAGAACTCAAGCACTGCTATGAAACCCTAGTTCAAGACTGGGAAAACAGAGTAGCCGTATGCGATACTCGCGATGAGCACTGGAACCTGATGACCAGCTTTGAGCGGGTGATTGAGTACTTCATGGTGCACGAGGAGTATGAGAGCTACATGTCGCTCTTTCCAGTAAAGAGCTTGAACGACTAAGAGATAAGGGCGTGTAGCTTAAAGGTGAAGCCGGCCGCTCATAACGGTCTGAGTGTAGGTTCGAGTCCTACCGCGCCCACCAAATCTACTGTTGACATAGTTTCTAAATGTGGTATAATAGATCTATAGCAATGGAGTTTAAAGATGTCTATATATCCTGGATCGTATAAGTTCGTGGTTGAGTTCGATAAGGCTTTCAGCAAGGGTAACTTGAATGGCTTGACCATCAAGGACCGTCTCCATTTCGTGTCAAAGCGCGATGCTGAGGACTGGATCAAGGCCGTCTCGAAGCTCAACCGCGATGGTAAATTCTCCAACTTTAAAGTGAGGGCAGCATGATGATAAACTTAAGGTTTAAACTAACTTACATGATTCTGATCTGCGTAGCAGCGTCCTTCTTCGTCGCTGTATACGCTCAGGACTGGACGTCCGCGTTCGCGAACTTAACTGCGTTCATGGGATGGTATGCGGTTCTCGGCTATGAGAAGAGGGAGGCCCGCGATGAAGCTCTTTCTCGTTGATGCCGTGTCATCTTTTCGCAACTCGTACGTCGTCAGGGCTAAGGAGGCATCTCACGCGTCCGATACCGTAGTTCTAGAGGAAGCCGAGGGCTTCGGCCAACAGTACCTAGGTGAGTCCATCACTCGAGTGCAGGAAATCACAGAAGAGCAGTACCTCCAGATGTTCAACGAGGACAATGACTACCTCAAGAGCTGGTCAGATGAGCAGAAGAGGGAGTTCATCCACGAGATCGACTACGAGACGGCATACAACCCGATCTCATCTTCCGTGGAAATCTAATTGTACAAGTACGAGGACATCAGGGAAGTTCATCTCGAGATCACCGAGAAGTGCCAAGCCGCGTGCGCTATGTGCGGTAGGTTCAACTTAGACGGCACTATCAACAAGAACTTGAGCATGGCCGAGCTCTCACTGGAGGACATCGAGCAGATATTCCCAGCTGAGTTCATCGGCCAGCTCGAGAACATGCTGATGTGCGGTAACTTCGGTGATCCCGTCGTCGCTAGGGACACGCTCGACGTGTTCGAGTACTTTCGATATAAGAACACAAAGATGCACCTGACGATGCACACCAACGGGGGAGCTAGACCGTCTTCTTGGTGGAGAGATCTAGCTTCTCTCCTGTACACCAGCGACAGCGATGTCAAGTTCGCCATCGATGGCCTGGAGGACACCAACCACATCTACAGGGAGAACGTTAGCTGGAGCAAGGTGATGAGCGCAGCGGAGACCTACATAGCCGCTGGCGGCTCAGCGGTGTGGGTCATGCTCGTGTTCAAGCACAACGAGCACCAAGTCGAGGCAGCTGAGGCGATGGCGAAGAAGATGGGGTTCAAGCGCTTTGTCGCCAAGAAGTCATCGCGCTTCAGGCAGGACAGGAAGACTTTCAAGCACCTAGAGATACCCACTGACAAGAAGTACATCAACGACAGCGTGTACTTCTTGGACTTCGTCAAGCAGAAGTACGGATCTCACAGCAAGTTCCTCGACACAACTGAGATCAGCTGTGTAGTCAAGAAGTCAAAGAGCCTCTACGTCTCAGCTGAGGGCCTCGTGGTGCCGTGCTGCTGGCTCGGCTACGATATGAAGAAGGCGATTAATAGGAAGAGCAGCGACTCGCAGATGCTGAGCTTAGCTGACTACAACATGGACAACCTCAACGCTAAGCTGAGGTCTATACGAGGCGTCTTCGATACGGGAGTCTTTGAGGAGATACAGAGCTCTTGGGATCTCCCGTCAGTGGAAGCAGGTAGGCTGGCGATGTGCGCGTCTACCTGCTCCGCTAACTACAACTTCTTTGAGAAGATGTTTCAGGTCACTTACTGACGTAAGCGTTAGCTCCAAAGAACGTCGCTACAACACCCGCTTGCGCGAGGTAGAACATCTGAAGAATCGCACCGAGTGCATTGAGCTTCTCGATCGACACGATCGGTGAGAAGAGTATGCCGGTAAAGAGCACCATGCTGCCCATGGCCATCCAAGCCATCTGGCGAAGCTGGTCTTCTTTCTTGTCTTTATTGTCAAACTCAATCATCTCTTCCACTTTCTTCATCTCTTCGTCAGTGACGATACCATCGCTGTCCATGTCATACTGATTGTACTTAGAGTCTTTCTGTAGTGATTTAGCTGCAGCCATATCAGTGCCCTTTTGATTTAATCATTGCTGTTAAGTTGTTTATTAGTTCTCCACTGAGACCTACGGATCCAGTAATCACCGCACCGAATGTTAAAGCAATGACGATCATAGTAAGGCAGATCATCCAGACGCTAGCGATACCGAGGTTGTCCTCGATCTCCACTAGCTTGTCCTTCAGGATCTCAAGTTGCTCCTTAGGATTCTTCTTATCAAAATTCGCGAGCCACGGGTGATCTGCTACCTCATCCGGGACTTTCTCTTTATCTCTCTTCTTCATCACATGAACTTAAATATCAAGAAGAACATCCCACCTAGAAGCGGGATGGTCACTAGCAAGAAGGTGATGAGCCAGAACATCTGCCAGAACTCCTCTCTCTTTCTCTCAGCTCTCACCTTTGCCACATGTGCCTCATGGGCAGCGGCATTCCTCGCCTCGTAGAAAGCCTTGCGCTGAGCAGGTGACATGCGAGATATCATGTCTGCTTCCTGCTCTGCAGCTATCTCTCGCATTGCCTGCTCACGCAGGGCATTGTTGTTCTTGACTACCTGATTATTGATCTCGGTAATCTTGTTCTGATTAATTATTCTCTGGTTGTTGGCAGCCTTGACGTTCTTAGCATTGCGCACGTCGTCGACGATGCCGAACACCTGGTCGCTGAGACCCTTACCAAGGGCGTTGCCGAACTTTGCGGCTGATTTTGGATCCATCATTGATTAGTTCCTTTTTGATATTACAAAACATTTCAAAAAGGTTAACGTCAAAGATCAATTCTTATTATTTATAGCTTTCTGCTACATACTTCTGTCCAGTAATAATGATCAGCTTACCGTTGAGGTAGACGCTGTACAGCCTCTTACCCCGACGCGTATGCCACTCAATGATCTTATACATCTGACGCAGCGGCCCATTAGGATCTTCTATTTATATCTGAATAGCTGGTATACAATAACTATTGACATTTCTAGCAGAAAGTACTATATATAATAATGTCGTAGCCATAACGGTACGACATACCTATAAACCTTGCTATAACTAGGAGGACTACATGACTACTTTCGACCCATTCAACATGCTCGATGCAAAGTTCTTTGTCGGCTATGAGCCGATGGTAAAGAGAATGAACGAGCTCTCACAATCAATCTCTAAGTCGATCCCTAACTATCCACCGTACAACATCGTCAAGGTAGACGACAACAAGTACGTGATCGAGATGGCCGTAGCGGGATTTGGCAAGCACAATCTAGACATCGAGATCAATGATGGAACCCTTTCAGTTTCTGGGTTTACAGACATCGGTGACCTAGAAAAAGAAGGTCTGAACAATCACTACCTGTATAAGGGTATTGCAGACCGTTCTTTCAAGCGTCTATTCAACATATCAGATACTATTGAGATCAAGAACGCCGAACTCTTCAATGGCATGTTGAAGATCTGGCTTGAGAACATCATACCAGAGTCAAAGAAGCCAAAGAAAGTCGAGATCGTCGATCCGACTGAAGAAGTAAAGTCTGAAAAGACATTCTTAGCAGAAGGAAAGAAGTAATGTTCAATAAGATCGTAAAAGACACGCGCCGCTGGATGAAGCAGCAGGAGCGTATCAACCGTACTCGTAGAGAGTTGTCTCTGTTGACAGACCGAGACTTAAACGATATCGGCATCAACAGGTGCGATATTGACAGGGTCGCTAGAGAAAATTCAGGGGCAGTCAATGTGGCCCTATAATGAAGACGAGCTCATCATAATCAATGATGGCTGCAAGTAATACAGAGGGGGATCTTCCCCCTCTTTTTATGTTGACATTTTTGTGAATGTGGAGTACTATGAACTATGAGCAAATTTTATACTTCTGCATTCCTATATCGAAATGAGATCCACCTCCGCGGCTATGAGAACGGAAAGCGCGTACAGCGCAAGCTCCCATGCAAGCCCTACCTCTTCGTGAACTCAAAGAGCGACAACACAGTCTACCGGACTCTCAAGGGCGCTCCGGTTGAGAGGGTGGACTTCAGCAGCCACGCGGAAGCTAGGGACTTCGTTAAGAGATACGAGAACGTCAGCGGCTTCGACGTGTACGGCATGACGAACTACCTCTATACTTTCTTGAACGATGAGTATCCCGGAGTCATCGACTACGATCCGAGAACGATCACGACCGTCAACATCGATATCGAGGTCGCAGCTGATGAGGGGTTCCCGGACCCCCACCTCGCTGACAAGAAGATCACTGCCATCACGATGCAAGCGGGTGACTTATACGTCGTGCTCGGGTGCGGCGACTTCGTCTCAAGTGATGAGAATATCAAGTACATCAAGTGCGAGAACGAACTCAAGCTACTCCTGAAGTTCCTCGACGCTTGGCGAGCTATCAACCCAGATATCGTGACGGGTTGGAACATCGAGCACTTCGACATCCCCTACTTAGTGAACCGCATCAGGTCTCTTCTCGGTGATGAGATGGTCAAGAAGCTCTCGCCATGGAGCATGGTCGAGGAGCGCGAGATCATACGCGGCAAGTCAGTTGCTCGCGGTGGCAAGGGCATCGATGATAGAGTTGATAAGGTCTACGATATCTACGGCATCTCATCTCTCGATTACTTGGAGCTCTACAAGAAGTTCTCTTTCTCTAACCAAGAGTCGTACCGGCTCGACTACATCTCTCAAGTTGAGCTCGGCGTAAAGAAGATCGACTACTCCGAGTACGGGTCTCTCTTGGACCTGTACCGCCAGGACTACCAGAAGTTCATAGAGTACAACATCAGGGACGTTGAGCTCGTTAAGAAACTCGATGATAAGCTCAAGCTCATTGAGCAGGTATACGCCATCGCCTACGACGCCAAGGTTCTCTACCCAGATGCCATGACTTCGGTGAGGATCTGGGACGTCATCATACACAACTACCTTCTAGACCAGCGCATAGTCATACCACAGAAGAAGTCTCTCAAGAAGAGCAAGAGCATTCTCGGTGGCTGGGTCAAGGACCCGATAATCGGCATGCACAAGTGGGTGGTGTCCTTCGACTTGAACTCGCTCTACCCGCACCTGATCATGCAGTACAACATCTCGCCTGAGACCTACTACGGCAGCTTCGATCTCGATCCAGATGAGTCAGTCGAGAAGATCATGTCTGGATATCTCGACTCAAGAAGAGAGTCTCTCTTGTCAGAGAACTTAACGTGCACTGGATCCGGCGTTCTCTTTCAAAAAGATACTCATGGCTTTCTTCCAAAGCTCATGGAGAAGATGTACAACGACCGCGTCGTCTACAAGAAGAAGATGCTCGAGGCAAAGCAGCAGCACGAGATAAGCCCGTCGTATGAGACTGAGAAGGCCATCGCGCAGAACCACAATATGCAGCTCGCCAAGAAGATCCAGTTGAACTCAGCTTACGGTGCTCTATCTAACAAGTACTTTCGCTGGTACGATGACCAGCTAGCTGAGTCGATCACTCTCTCCGGACAACTCTCGATTAAGTGGATCGAGCGTGACATGAACGTCTACTTAAATAAGCTATTCAAGACGGAGAAGAAAGACTATGTCATTGCTTGCGATACGGATTCTATGTACATTACGCTTGACCCGCTGGTCAGTCAGTGCGGTCTTGAGAATAGAGAAACTCAAGAGATCGTCAAGCTCATCGATCACTTCTGTGAGCATCGCGTTGAACCATTTATTGATAGCTGTTACGAACAGCTTGGCGAATATGTTAATGCCTTCTCACAGAAGATGAAGATGAAGCGAGAGGCCATCGCCGATAAGGGGATCTGGATGGCCAAGAAGCGATGCGTTCTCAGCGTTTGGAATAACGAGGGTGTAGCCTACACTGAGCCGAAGATCAAGCTCACCGGCATCGAGGCAGTGCGCTCCTCTACTCCTGCATCTTGTCGCGAGAGCATTAAGAAGTGCCTGAAGGTGATCCTCGAGAAAGATGAGGACTCCGTTATCGAGTTCATCAGCGACTTTAAGTCAGAGTTCATGAAGCTCCCGTTCGACCAAGTCGCTTTCCCTCGCGGTTGCAAGGGAATAAGCCAGTATGAGCTCGGTGACAAGTCTCTTCCCATTCACATCCGAGCAGCTCTTCTCTACAACAAGATGATCAGGGACAAGAAACTCGAGAACAGATACGAGATGATCAAGGACGGGGACAAGATCAAGTTCTGCTACATGAAGATGCCCAACCCTCTGAGAGAGAACGTCTTCGCTTGCCCGACCACCATGCCACCTGAGTTTGGCTTAGAGAGATATATAGACTATGATATGCAGTACGACAAAGCTTTCGTCGAGCCCATCAAGAACATACTCGACGCTATTGGCTGGAACGTAGAGAAGAAGTCCTCGCTTGATAATTTCTGGTAATAAGCTCACGGTTGAGACGTCTCAGGGGCCGGTGATCATCACAGTCGATGAGAAGTACACTAACGTCGGAGCTAGGATATCCGGTGGCGCCGACTCAGCTATCATGCTCTACTTACTCGGTCTCTACAAGAAGAATGTCCGCGATATAACTATAGTGCCCATTACGGTCATCAACGCAGAGAAGCCTTGGCAGGACATACTCGCTTCTAAGGTGATACGCTTCGTCGAGGAAGATCTCAATGTACAGTTCAGCACTCACTACGTTAAGCCAGAGCACGTAGACCCTCTCTGGTACGGAGAAGAGCAATCTGAGTACAACAAGGAGCTCAGAAGAAAGCACATCATCGATTGTTACTTCGTTGGAATAACTCTAAATCCAAGCGAGAACTTAGATATCTACGGCGAGTTCAGTATAGATACCGCTAGAAATAGAACAGAAGAGAGAAAGTCAGAGCTCATCTATGATGGATACATTCCCTTCGCTAACATAGACAAGAGAGGAGTAGCTGAGCTGTACTCTCATTTTAATTTAATGGACACACTCTTTCCGATCACGAGGAGCTGTGAGAACAGAAAAGTTCCGATGTTCGATCCCCACTGTGAGACTGGCTGCTGGTGGTGCAGGGAGAGAAAGTGGGGGTTCGGAAGAGTTGACTAACTCGTTCGCAGAAGCGGTTCTACAGAGAGTGCCGACATTCAAGTCGTACTATGACTTAGAGAAAATAAAAGAAGTGTGCTTATCTCTTGACGACTCTCCTAGCATACTTGTGATAGGAGCTGGTCAGGGTGCAGAAGCTATAGTGTGCTCTCGGTACACAAAAGACGCCTACATATTAGCTATAGATACTTGGAAGCAAAAATTCAAAGGTTCAGTTAATGGAGTATACTCTGAGAATGAGCTCATAACTTTCAGAGAAAATTGCAAGTACTTTAGGGCAAATGTCGACTACTTGGTTGCAAGTGTCGAAGATGACGACTTATTTAATAAAATACATTTCAAAGAGTGGGACTTGATATACTACGATGCTCTTGATGGGTGGGATGATTGGGAAGTTCCAGTAGTGGAAAAGCTCTTGCCAGCTATGTGGAGGATGGTCAAAGACGGCGGAGTTATGATGGGAGATGACTACTACATTGACCCACCTAGACCTCACGGCAAGCACATGATGCAGCCCATCATAGATAAGTTCTGCGCTGACAATGATCTACAGAGAGAAGTGTATAGGGATAGGCGCTACTGGATCATATGGAAATAGTAGTTGACAATTTTATACACTAGTTTATAATCTACAATATGGAAACTTTTGCGGAGAAGCATGCATGTCTCTACTCAACAGGCTAATTAAGAACTCAACGATCGACGAGACCTCACTTTTGGTCGACAGCAAGATCTACAACAAGAAAGATATGATTCCAACTAGCGTTCCAATGGTGAACGTAGCGCTCTCGGGTCGCGTAGATGGCGGACTAACTCCAGGACTTACGGTACTCGCCGGACCATCTAAGCACTTCAAGTCTGCCTTTTCTCTCCTTATGGCAGCAGCGTATATGAAGCAGTATCCCGAGAGCGTTCTTTTATTCTACGACTCAGAGTTCGGCACACCGCAGGGCTACTTCGAGTCGTTCGGTATCGACATGAGCCGCGTTGTGCACACTCCGATCACCGACATCGAGAAGCTGAAGTTCGACATCGTCCAGCAGCTACAAGAGATCAAGCGCGACGACAAGGTAGTGATGGTGATCGACTCAGTCGGTAACCTCGCCTCTAAGAAAGAAACTGAGGACGCACTCGAGGGCAAGTCGGTGGCCGATATGTCTCGGGCGAAAGCTCTCAAGTCCCTCTTCCGCATGGTCACGCCTCACTTGACTCTCAAAGACATCCCGCTGATCGTGGTTAACCACACTTACAAGGAGATGGCGCTCTACCCGCGCGATGTAGTCTCTGGTGGAACTGGCATCTACTACTCATCGGATACGATCTGGATTCTCGGCCGACAGCAGGAGAAAGATGGTAAGGACATCACTGGGTACAACTTCGTGATCAACGTAGAGAAGAGCAGGTATGTTAAAGAGAAATCAAAGATCCCGATTACTGTCTCCTATGAGGGTGGGATCGGCAAGTGGTCCGGACTCCTGGATCTGGCTCTTGAGGGTGGCTTTATCGCAAAGCCTACCAGTCAGTCTTATCAGCTCGTTGATCGCGAGACTGGCGAAGTGACTGGCCAGAAGTTCAAGGCATCCGACATCGAGGACAACGGTGATGTCTGGAAAGAGCTGCTCACGACCGGCGGCTTCGCTGAGTGGATCAAGAACAAGTACACTCTCGTTGGTGGTAACTTAATGAGAGATGAAGAAGATGTTTGATGATGAGGCGATGGAGTCGCTCCGGCGCGATTACAAGATAGCTAAAGACAAGTACGAAGCTGAAGTTGACTCTTGGTGGGATGACCTCTCATACGATGATAAGCTCAAGGCTTTCTACTCTGTCTGCAAGCGCATTCACAAGGGAGACATACAGGACAGAGGCTCATTCCGCTACGTACTGTATGAGGTATTCGGCTTTGATATGGACAGCTACATCGTTGGCATGGACTGCGGCTACATGGACATACACAATGCAATCGTGGTTGACAAAGAATAGAATTAGTATAATATGGCTAGGATGGGGAGGAACGCTGTTCGTGTGGAACGGATTGCGCTTCAACAGCGGCGTCCCCTACAGCTACTGGAGAATTGGCCCACTCATGATGAAGAGGTACTGGAGATGAATCGTCGTAGTCTATTCGGAATGTTCGCGCTATCACCGCTCATGGCGGTCTCTGCTTTTGCTAAAGAAGAGAAGCCAGATGGAGCTCCACCGGAGTCATCTGTTAATCTCACTCTCATGGGTACTTCTGTACAGAAAAATAAGAATGAACTGATGTACCTCAGCAACGGACCCGCTAATCTCACTTTCCCCCAGAGTGATCCAACTAAGTCGGTAGCCATGGCTGTTGGTCATGACGGGCAGCTCTGGTTAAAGTCCAAAGGCAAAGAATGGAAGCGCGTGGTGACTGAATGATTGAGCACACGATCTTATCTCACTTGATCTTCAATGAGTCATTTGCTAGAAAGACGCTGCCGTTCTTAAAAGATGAGTACTTCCAGAACTTACCTGACAAGACAGTCTACAGGCTGATCGATGACTACGTCAAGAAGTACAACAGCACGCCCACCAAGGAGGTGCTGCACATCGAGCTGAAGAACATCGACGGCTTAACTGAGAACACGTTCAAGGACTCTAAGAGACTCATCGAAGACCTGCAAGTTGATAATACCGAGATTAAGTGGCTCCTTGACTCAACTGAGAAGTTCTGTCAAGAGAAAGCTATCTACAACGCGATCATGGCTTCGATCAAGATCCTTGATGACAAGACTGGATCGAGCTCTACTGGCGCTATTCCTACTCTGCTCTCAGATGCTCTTGGCGTCAGCTTTGATGTTAGCATCGGTCACGATTATTTCCTTAATGCTGATGATCGGTTTGACTTCTATCATCGCAAGGAGGAGCATATTCCCTTTGACCTTGACTACCTTAACAAGATCACTAAGGGAGGTCTTGTTCGAAAGACTCTCAACATTGCCCTTGCCGGTACTGGCGTTGGCAAATCTCTCTTTATGTGTCATTGTGCTTCTTATAACTTAACGCAGGGAAAGAACGTTCTCTACATCACAATGGAGATGGCCGAGGAGAAGATCGCAGAGCGCATCGATGCTAACTTGCTGAACGTTACTGTGGATGAGCTGTCGGTTCTCACTAAAGACGCGTACGACAAGAAGATCAACCGAGTGAAGGAGAAGACAGTTGGAAAGCTCATCGTTAAGGAATACCCAACTGCCTCTGCTGGCAGCGCTCACTTCCGTCATCTTCTTAACGAACTTCGTATCAAGCGAAACTTTGTTCCTGATGTTATCTATATCGACTATCTCAACATCTGCTCTTCTAGCCGCATTAAGTCTGGAGCCAATGTCAACTCGTACACTTACATTAAGGCGATCGCTGAGGAGCTACGTGGTCTTGCCGTTGAGTTTAACGTTCCTGTGGTTTCTGCTACTCAAACTACTCGAGGTGGCTACGGAAACTCTGACGTGGAGCTCACTGATACCTCAGAGTCTTTTGGCCTACCTGCCACCGCTGACCTGATGTTCGCTTTGATATCCACCGAGGAGCTCGAGAACTTGAACCAACTCATGATCAAGCAGCTAAAGAACAGGTACAATGACCCGACGATCCACCGCAGGTTCGTCGTCGGCATCGACCGCGCTAAGATGCGACTCTATAATGCTGAGGACTCCGCGCAGGATGACATCATGGGCGAGGGTCCGGTCTTCAATAAGTCCAGTTTTGGAGGCCGCCAGATGGACGAAGAGAAAAAAGCCAGAATTAAATCACTAATAACTTAAAAAAGTGGTTGACATTATATCTAATTCCTGATATTGTGTATAAATAGGAATATGAAAAGAGGAACTTCGATGCTACACAAATCGACCTGCCAGTATGACGTCACAGCCGGACTAAATCCGATTGTACGCTCATGGGCAAGTGAAGGTACGGGCGGCATCTGAAGAATCTAGTTTCAAAAGAATTCTCTTCAGAGGCCTCCAGAAAAAAGATCTGGAGGCCTTTTTAGTAGTTGACATTATTCTTGAACTGGTATAGATTAAGAATATGATCAGTTGTTTGACATCGTTAAACTCTTAGTTGAGACAACTTCGGTTGTCTCTTCATAGATACTACACGGGGTAGCGTGCATGGACGCATGCACTATGGATGATAGGGCCATCTTGCCATCCTAATATAACCCGATCAATGGCTGAGGAAGGGAAGCACCCGACTCCGAAATTCGATTCTATGTAGTATCTTTGAAGAGATAAAAGAATTGGCGCTGTCAAAAGCCCATCAGAGGTCAGGGATACCTTTGAGATAATCAATAAAGCTCATAAATCATGTCCCGCTAATTTAATTTTGGACGGTATAGCTTAGCGAAAGGTGCAGCTATATCTGTATTCCCTGGCAGGAGTACGAACGAGGGATGCCAGTCCTTCTAGTAGCCAGATAACTAATTGTAGCAGTATGGCACTGCTGGTGAAGCACCTACGGAGATGGTAGGAATGCAGACTGGCCTCCTGCCGGTCTAACAAAAAAAAATGCCAGATATTGGAGGTATGCGAGCAAGGTGCTCAAACGGTCTTGAAAACCGTGCCACCGCAAGGTTGATGGTTCGATTCCTTGTACCTC
>Ga0304729_1001948_pt1 | contig 12931 bp, 26 predicted proteins | sample C_131016_MF_Meta_FD_190475 | JGI IMG/M metagenome (GOLD analysis project Ga0304729, IMG submission 190475) | Freshwater microbial communities from Lake Croche, Canada to study carbon cycling - C_131016_MF_MetaG (v2) (version 2) | ecosystem: Environmental > Aquatic > Freshwater > Lake | place... | reverse complement strand
AAACAAGGATTCACGGCTCTAGTTGATGCCATCAAGCGTCAGAAGGCTACAGATGAAACGCTTGTCCCAGAGGTTCGTGCATCTTATGATGCCCTGCGTGACAGAATTAAGGGAGAACTGTCTGACCCTACTCATACATTTACTCCCAAGGAGGTTCTTAATAAGTTGGCAGAGACACTTGACAAACTTGACAAGCATCTTCTTAAGGATGCCTCTGAGCATTCGCAAAGAGCATTACAGGCTCACGAGGCTGGTATGGCTGAGGGTGCTGACATTGAGGCTGAGGCTCACCACGAAGGTCAGGTGGCTAACCGAAATGATATGGCTGAGGGTGCTAACCTTGAGTCAGACCAATCTACATCTGAGATAGACCGCAAGCGTGGTAACGCTAGGCTTGATATGGAAGAGGGTGCTAACCTTGATTCCAATGAGGCTACTGCACGGATTCAAGAAACTGTACAGGACACGAACGATGGTGCTGATATTGAAGCAGGACAGACTCAGGCTAGCAGGCAGAACCTGCCTCGCCAGTTCCCTAACCCAGCCCCACCTGTACCTGCTGGTCTGCCCAGACCTACCCCTAGCGGTACGCCTGCCTTCCCTAGACCGCCTGCTACCCCTGCTCTTCCTGCTGGAAGACCTAACAATAAGCCTGCCTTCCCTAGACCCCCCACAGCACCTGCTGTTCCTAAGGGCACAATCGCCCCGCCACCCCCCGCTGGAACGCCTGCACCTGCCCCTGTAGCCCCTTTAACTCCTGCTCCAACTTCTGCCGCCCCCACCCCCACTCAGAGGGCTTGGAGAGGCTGGGTTTATGACAAGAGTCCTAACGGAAACATCTATAGCAATGGCATCGGTTGGATGATTATGGTACAGGCTGACAAGTTCAAGGTATACAATCCTAACAAGACAATGATGGGCATCTATGAAGACCTAGAATCTGCCAAGCGGAGAGTCCAAAGGGCTGAGCCTAAGCAATGAACCAAGACCATCAATCATTTGACGCTCTGATTGAGCAGTTCAAAAAGACAGGATGGCTCTTTGCCGTCCTTGGTGGTCTTGGTATGTTGGCTAGGCTTATACTTACGGACGAAAAGTACGAGGTTATGAGATGGTCAAGGATGGTGCTTGCGGGTGCTATCGTTGGCATCATCTGTTACTTCTCCCTAGGCAACACGGACATCGACCCTTTCTACAAGAGCGTCCTGTGCAGTATCTCTGGCTCTATTGCTCCAGAGTTGTTCAACTGGGCAAGACGCAAGTTCATCCAGAAGACCAAATGAGTTTACAAAGCCTGACAATGCTATTTGTGTTTGTAACCTTAGCGGGTTGCACAACAGTCCCTACAGATAAGCCAGTCATCATCATCAACAAAGATAAGGATACCTACATTGACAAAGTCGAAGCCATCGTTTCTGAAGCGGGTTCTGCCCTTACTGCTGTCGCTCCTACCCTTCCTGCTGGAGTGGGTAGAGAACTCGTTGAAGGGCAAATCGTCAGGCTCAGCGGAATCAGCAAGCCGTCAGTCGAGAAGGTCGAATCCTTTAGAGCAATGGTTAAGTCAAACGACCACAAGGCGGTCAAGGAAGACAAAGAAAAAGCGTCTAAGGTAGATGCTGAGACCAATGCGTTGTGGGCAGTAGTAGAGGAACAGGAGAGTGCAATCGTAATCGCCAACGAGATTGCAAAGAATGCGGAGAAGGAGAAGCAAAGGGAAGTGAAGAACAAGGTTCTCTGGATGTGCAGTTGTATAGGCGGTGCTATCTTTACTGCGGGTGTCTTTCTCCTAGCGTTCTCACCACGCAAAGCCTCTGGGGTTATTATGATGCTAGCAAGTGGACTAGCGGTAGGCTCTGCGTGGATTTTTGACTCACCTTGGTTTCCTTGGATTGCAGGTGCAGGCGTGGGGTTTGCCTTGCTTGATGTCCTAGTTATCGGAGTCACTAAGACCTACAAGTACCTGAGACCATCAGATAGTACGGTCACCTAACTCGGTTGTGTCATCCTTCCAGAACTCATCTGGGACAATATCTACGAACAGAGGGGCGTTGCCATCGTAATCTTTTGATAGGATGTTGTTGTACATATGTTCTTCAGCCTCATCAAAGCCCATCATATCTTCTTCCATTATGCTGGAGATGATACGCTCCGTGGAGTACACGGCACGATAACCCTCTGGCGTGTTGGACACACCAATGAAGGCGTGTTCACAACCCTCAGCGATGACAATGTTCTCGTCAAAGTTCGTAAGGAATTCTTGGAGTTTTTCAGCGTTGGTCATAGAGTTACTTGGTGAGGATTCGGTAGTGAGGAATAGGGCGAGTGACCATACCAGACTTCACTCGATACATACGCACTTCAAGTAGATTAAGTTTGAGTGCCACATTAAGTTTACGAGAAATGATAGGCTCAGAAAGATTCCACAACTTCTGAATCTCCCTGCGTGTATAGAAACCTTTGTCTGGCTTCTCACATACAGCCTTACCAAACAGTTTCTCCATAGCCTTTAGGTCTTTGTTGTTCATAGTCCTTTGATAGAGTAGATAAATTTCTTGCCGACTCGGTGAGCCTGCCAGACCTTCCAGTCATTGCCTTGGACGAACCCATAAGTCCAGCCTGACCCCCATTTGCTGGTGGCTAGGCGGTTCTTACTGTAGTCCATTGTCTTGACGCATAGACAGCCGCCAGAGAAGCCAACAGCCCCTCCGTGCTTCTTTGCATTGGTCTGCTGGATAGAATGCAGGTGACCAATAATAACAGCACCCTGAGGCTCTGCGTAATGGATAGCGTGTTCCTCCACAGCACGAGTGCCGCAGGTATATCCGTGTACGAACTTGACCTTGCCAAGGGTGTGTACGCCATCCTCAGCGTGGTAATCGTAAATCTTCTTACAACCATTCTTCTTGAGATGGTTATGGATATCGCTTTTTAGGTCGTGGCAGTAGTCCACCATCATTCCACTAGTAGAGCCGTGTATGATTTGGTCAAGGCGGTCATCGTGGTTCCCGTTTAAGAATATAGTAGGTTGCACACGGCTGATGAAATCTTTACCAGCCTTCACATCAGCAACCAGCGACTCATCTTCTTCTTTACGACCAGCACCACGCCTGATACTTCTAAAATCCCAGTTGTCACCTAGGTGAACGACCTCGTCTGGGTCAAACCATTTTAGAAACTTGAAGAACTCGGATGCAACATCCTTGTCCACCATATCTCCGTGGTTGTCTCCCACCGCACAGAATTTAATTAGTTTGCTCATTGGTGATATCGAAAGTGGGATTCTGTAGAACCTTGAATTGGTCGGTACGCATATGACGAATGACTCCATCCTTCTCCAACACAACAGCAAAAATATCGTTGCTGAAAGTTCCTCCGTCACGCACATACATCAGCCAGCCATAGCCGATATCAGTATGCACAGGGATAGGGTTGCGGAACTCGTGAATCATTCGATGTAGACTGATGCGTCAGGATTAACAGCACCACCAGAGATGATTAAGTTGTTGAGCCTTTCGACCTCGGCTTCTAACTGAACGCACTTCTGATGCCAAGCACGACACTCGTTGCCTAGGTTTAAAACATTCTTTACGAGACTCGTTTTAATAGAGTCATCAAAGTTATGTTCGTAAAAAATTATAGATGGGGTGTCCATTTGTTCAGAGGCTTTGTAAAGAGGATTGCCCATCGTGCTTTATAACTAGCAAGTTTCTTATCTGCAATCTGATATGCATTCTTAAATCTTCCGACAAGAGCAATGCGTTTGTTCACAGGCTCAAGTCCTGTAGCACGGACTCGGCAATAAGAATTTTTGTTGGTCACTTAAGATTGCGTCTCTCTAGGATTAGTTTGCAGATGCGATGCTCACGGATAGAGCGTACATTTTTTGGAGTCCCAAGAGCCTTATGATAAGAGAGCAACTGCGTGTCATTCATCTTTTCCATTTGCTCCTCGACTCCAGCATCCCATTCACTGCGTAATGATGGAAGACCATAGCGTGTCTTGCACTTAGACAGACAGTCGTGACGGCAGTTGTACTTAGCCCCTGCCTGCTTAGCAGTAAGGTTCTCAACAAGAGCCAGACGATAGATAGGAAGTAAGTCACTCATAGAATTTCATAGCCCTCTGTTTCAAGGTTAAGAGAAAGGTCTGTGAAGTCCTTTACCTTTCCGTGCTTGTCGCACTTAAAGTACATCATCTCAGAAGGAAGTGTAGACTCTAGAACATACTCGTGACCCTGCCACGGAGGAGTAAGTTTAAACACAAAAGCATTGCCTCTGCACTTCTTCAGATTCTTCCAGATAGTTTTAGTATCTTGGATTGTAGCAGTCTTATAGACAAACTTTTCATCGTCTATGATGTTGTCAGGGAATTGCTTCACCCCTTTTTTGTTTAGTTTCATCAGAGTTGGCGAGCGTTGTTCCAGTCAGAGGCTGTGCCAGCGTTGTCACTTTGCAGGGCTAAGCGGTCACCTACACGCTGTAGGACTGAAAGCCTATTGCGAGCCTCTGCAAGGTCGTTGAGCAGGTTTGATGGGGTCGGAGCATTCAGACGCTCACAGAGTTCCTTAGCGGGGATACACAGCATCAAGGAAGCCGCCCTAACAGAGTTCTGCGTTGCCACAAACTGTCCCTGAACTGACTTGAAGTCAGCAGACTGGGTGATGATTTCCTCTGCTTGTTTCATAGGTATGGTTACGAATTTGCTGTTAGGGCGTTTCTTCTGTGCGATGATTGCGTGTCTGAGGTAGGAGACTCCCTTAGACTTAGGCTCGTACTCCATCCTCAGGGAACAGAACCTGCATCAGCGTGGCGGTGTTCACACGCTTCATCTTCTTGTCGATGATGAGATTGATGTAGGTCTGGTTGTGAATCTTAGTCGGCTTCAGGAGACGAGCGACTCGACCATCGCTGAGAACGATGTACTGCGAGTTGTTATAGGGCTTGGCGGTGAGGGTCATAGGTATGATGGGTGAGGGTTAGAAGGGGATGGCATCTTCAGCGACCTCAGCAGGGGCGGCAGAGGGGTTCTGAGAGGCGTTCCAGAGACGGACAGCCTCAGCCTTGGTGTTGGCATCCTTGGCAGAGACAGTCAGATTGTCACCAAAAGGCTTGGGAGTCCAGCGGGTAGCAAAGTAACTGAGGTCACCGAACTTGATGTCACGATTGGCTTCAGACAGAGGGAGGTCGCTGAGAGGCGTACCCTTGCGGTCACCAAAGGGAGCGACAGCCACGAAACCAAGAGGAGCAGGCTTAGCAGGATTAACAGTCACACCTTGAGCAGGGCGAGCCACAGGCTTTGCAACATAGGCACTCGGCTTAGAGCCAGACTTAGCCAGACGATTAGTCTCTGCATCGCAGTCTTCAGTAGCCACGCCAGCCACAGAAGCCAGAGCATACCTGCGGAGATAAGAATAGATAGACCCAGCGTCCTGACCAGACATTTCCTTGTCAGCAGGAATGAGAGCATCTGCCTCAACAGAGCCACCAGAGGAGTGGATGAGGATGGTACGAACTCCGACAGCACCCTCGCTTCCGATAGGGAACTGGAGGACTGCAAGTCCGTGCTTCTTAAAGATAGGCTTGAGGGTTTCAAGATGCTTGGATAGGCTCGCATAGAAATTCTTATGGAAGGGATTAGTCGAGTCAGCAATGATGTCCTGCGTCTCGGAGAGAGCATTGACCAGAGCGATGTTGAGTTCAGTTTGCTGTTCAGGTGTATTGCGGTTCATAGAGGTGGGGTTAAAAAGAGAGTCGGAGAAAGTAGAATAGGAGTGGTCGGACATAGGAGTAAGGTATTACGAAAGGGGATGGGTGTCAACTTCTTTCTGCATAATAGTTCTAACAAAATCAGAACGAGTCATAGCAGTATTTTTTGCAATCTTTGTGATTGACTTGAGAAGTTTATTGGAAAGGCGAACTGTAAGCATATCTTCAGAGGTTCTGGAAAGGCGTTTGGTTTTGGTTTTCATCGGGAGAGAATAATATTGGCTCGCTTGAGGATGCAATGACGAGCGTCAGAGAGGCAAGGAGAATCAGGATTAAAGTTAGCCATAGCCGCACCACCGAACCCTAAGTTGTAAGCCATATAGAGTTGGATGTCGGTAGGATTAATGCCACGCTTCTGGAATCGGTGATTCAAGAGAAGGAAGTATTGTTTGGCAACGATGCGAGAAATGACAGCGTCCTTGGCTCGTGTCTTCCATTGGTCTGTGATATGACCAGTCAGCCAAGAGTAGCCTTCCTTAAACTGACCATTGTCATTAATCTCCATCCACTTACAGGCATCAATCCAAGCGTCCTCGTGCAACTGGTAAGCCCCAAGAGCCTTCCCCTTATCCCCTACGGCAAGAGGATTGAATCCAGACTCAATCATTGCGACAGAGTCCAAGAACTTCTCTGAGATAATTTCCGCAGGCTTAGCGGAGGCAAAGGAACAGAGAGCCAGCAGGCTGAGTAGGTGCTTCATAGAGTCGGATAAAATGGGAATGGTAATACGATGCAAGCGGAAAAGTGAAATAGTTCAAACTTTCTTTTCAGCCATTCCAGCCATCTGGTAATAGTCCTTGAGTCTGCGAATCATAGCCTTGCCTGTCTCCACATCACGGCTATCAAATCGCTCCAGCAGGGTAGTGCCGTTATAATTCGTGGAGATAATTGTAGGACGCTTGGCAGTAGAACGCTCGTCAATGATAGCAAACAGGTCTGAAGCCATACGCTGGGTCAGACGCTCCTTGCCAAAGTCGTCAATGATTAGGAACGGCAGTTCAATCAGCCCCTCCAGCATCCGTGCGTGTTGGCGGTCATCAAAGCCCTTCTCAATCATACCCTCAATCTTACGCATAGTAAGGAACTGGTAAGCCAACTGGCGGTCACGCTTAGCCGACTCAACCCATTGCTTGCGGATGATTTCCCAGATGGCTCGTGTCTTGCCAATCCCAGTCGTGCCGTGGAGCAGGAGACCACTCTTGTCACCCTCTGGCTTCCACTCTACAGCCTTTTGAATGCTTGGGTGAAGCCTTGATACCTCCGTGTCCCTGAAGAGGGCAGGCATCGCAGGGGGGACAGTAGAGTCTGTCAGCCCCTCAGCCATCACACGCTCTTGGTCGAGGTGGTCACGGCAACGATGGTAACGGACAAGGGAGTGGTCATCCTTAGCGAACAACGCACCACGCTTACCACAATGACAGGCGATATCTTGAGACATAGGATTAGAATGCGGAGTGGTCTTCAGATGTCAATGCCTTTGATGCCTTAGCACCATTCTTTTTATTAGGCTCAAAGAGACCCTGCCAGCCCTGCTTGATGGACTGCTCGATAGCCTCCGTGGACTTCTGTTCACCCCAGAGAGCGAACTCCTTGAACTGAGCCTGTACGCTGGAGTCGGTGAGTTTCTTCTTCATCTCCTTACGATAGGCTACCCAAGACTTCCAAGAAGCAATGAAAGCATCAGAACCAAAAGGCAAACGAACAATCCACATCTGCTGTTGGACTGTATCTTTATCTCCTTTATTATCTTCTTTGTTATATGTAGGCAATTTCTTGCCGCCCCCCTCGGCAATTTCTTGCCGCCCCCTAGGTAATTTATTGCCACCCTTGGTCAGAGCCTTGACCACAGCCGCCCTCTCAATGGTGCGGATGATTCTGCGACCAGCCTCCTCGTTGCGAGTGATGAGACCTGCCGCCTCAAGGTCAGCAAGGAGGTTGCGTACCTGACGCTCCTCCAGACCAAGGTGCTTGGACAGGTAGGCGTTAGAGGCAAAGCACCCTGCGTCATTGTCAAGACTCTCCAAGACACCATACACCACCTTAGCGGTGATGCTGATGCTGGGAGTCTGGAAGATGGCGGCTGGAATCCACACGCCTGTGAACTTAGGCTCGCTCACAGATTCACCTCAACAGAGGAGTCAGAGTAAGCAGGGTACTTACCAGAGGACTGACAGAGAGCGAACTCGTGGATGGAGTTCTCCCAGAGTTGCGTGGTCTTATCACGGCTGTGCTTGGAGATAGTATAAACACCAACAGCAAACGGAGCGACCTTTTCTACAGCGATGAAATAGAACTCATTGCAGACCTTTCCGTTCGCATCAAGCAACCAGCGATACTGCACTTCTTGAATATCATAACGCCTGTCCCAGATTGCCTTACGGAAGCCAGCAGGAGAGGCATCTTCAGCCGTCTTGAAGTCCAGAGCAAAACCATCCGTAGCCGAGTAGCCATCAATCATTCCCTTGAGACGGACTTCACCACCAGCAGGACGGCTCGTTCCGAACACAGCGACCTCCTTGTGCGTCAGAGCCTTGATGAGACTAGAAGCCAGAGGATGAGCCATCACGCTAGCCTTCATCGCCTTGAGCGTGGCGAACTCATCAGAGTCAATGATGACCTTGCCAGCATTCTCAATGGCAAAGGACTCGTTGTATGCTTTGCCCTCCTTAGTGCGACCATCCACCTTCTCCTTCACGGCATAGAACAGGCTGGGGTCAGCCTGAAGCATCTCAGCGTGGAAGGCAGTACCGAACAGCATTGCCTTGGTCGGCTCTTTCTTGACCTCCGTGCTGGCTAGGTAGTGAGCAGGGCTGACGAGGAACTCCTTGAGGGAGGACTGTGCCAGACCTGTTGCGTTGCGGTAGTCAGCGTCAGCAATCCCAGCGAGGAACGCTGGGTCTGAGCCGTTGAGGGATGTAGTAATCATCAGGTCTAGTAAGACCCTGTATCACAAAGTGTCAACCCTTCTTTCGTCTTTCTTTCGCTTTCTTATTCCGTCTCAATCTCTTCTCATCTGCGGTCTTATGGGTCGGATGGATTTCCATTCTGGCGGCTTCCTCAAAGCAAGCCCAGTAAGCAAGGACGCTTGTAATGAACTTAGCCTTAGTCCCCTGACGCTTGGCTCTGCGAGCGAGATTGTTTATTTTTCCTTCAATGCCATTGCAGTTCTGGCACAGCACACCTCGGATAAGCCCTGTCTCGTGGTCGTGGTCTAGGCAGGCGGTTACGCACCTCAAGTCTATTTTGCACAGCCAGCAGAATCCATTTTGGGAAACAGCAATCTTGTCACGCAAGGCAGGGATATCCTTAATCTTGATTCTCATTTCTTAAAGAAACTACAAACAACAGCCACAACAAAAGCGATGACAGTTGTTATGACAAGAAACGATACACCAATTAGGGTTAGAATTAATATGACATCCATAGCATTAACTTTAAGGCTTGCAATGATTTGTCAAGGAAGATAAAGCAAATGTATGGAATACGAATCTTCTAAGGAACGCCTTAGCACAAATCCTAAAATGGGCAATGCTGGAAAGAATATGGACAAAGTCAAGAAAGCCAAAGTAGTAGAACTACTGAAGGATGGTACGGGAACTAATGCTGTCGTCGCTGAGACTGGTGCAACTAAACACGCTGTGCTGGCTATCCGCAAGGGCATTGAAGATGGGCAGGGACTACAACTGGCTACTTGGAAAAAGCAAACGGCTCACACGCTGTCGCAGGTGGTTTCCCGTGGCTCTAGCAGGCTACTGGAGGAGATTGAGAACATCCCAGCAGGACAACTGGCTCTGACGCTGGCTATCCTTACCGACAAGGTTCTAGCCCTTCAGGATGCTCCTACAGTCATAGTAGAACATCGTCTCAAAGTCAGTCACGAGGATATCAACGCTATGATACGAGGGGACATCATAGACATCAAGCCTCTTGAACAAAAAGACTTGACATAGTAACACGCCTGTGAATATTGCTTGTCCGTATGAACACCTACAGATTTAGAAATCTGAACATCAGGCACGAGGGATTAGATTTCCTCACCAACGGCTTGGCTTTTTACAAAGTCGAGGATTATGAAGAAGACGGCAAGCAGGCGGCATTTGAATCCGCTGAACTCTATGATGCTCTCGGTAGGTTTGGCTATGTTAATTCTGAGGAAGTTAAGGCTCACCTCGCTGAGACTGTGTGCCAGACGCTCAATCAGGACAGTTACCTGACTCGCACCCTCGGAAACAAAAGTTAAGGAAATCTATTTCAACGCTTGACCCAGAACCAAATCGTATTACATTACCAGTCCTATGCCTAGCAACACACCAGAACTTACTTACCCTATCGAGAACCTCGAAATCGAGGTCAACGGCAGGGAACTCATTATTAACGGATACGCAAAATACGAGGTTGTTAATGAAAACAATCCTTCGGCATTTGCCACCTTTACCCGTTTGAAAATTACGAACTGGGACACGGTTGTGAAATCTATTAAAGATGCACAGGGTCTCACCAAGGATGACATCAAGGCGGTAGAGGATTCTATCTTAGACAATCTTAACGAAAACTTTGAACTCTGTGATTACCTCGCTTCTGAAAAAGGAGAAGGTATTTGAAAATAGTTCTTGCCTCTCACCTCAATAGTAATACATTACTTTTCTCACCCACACGCATATGCAAAAATATCAAATCGACCCTAACTTTGCTGGCTGGATTCTCCAGTCAACGACAGTCACTCCAAGTGGAGAACTATCGAGCAACATCTGCTTTCAGCAAACCTCAAGCATTTTGATGCTAGAACTCTGGAATGACCGCCAAGAATGGAAGCAGAAACTTGCTACCCAGCAATATCCGATGATTGTCCATTACAGTCTAATGAAAGTTACAACTTACCACGGAGGTAGTTTTGTGGTTCACAATCAGACATCTGTTGAAGAACTTCAGTTCTACGCTAACAAGGATATGGAAGTGGTACGCTCTGAATTGGAGGAGTTAAGCAAATAATATTTCACAGGGGGTAACCCCTGCGTTGCGTGGCAAGTAAAGAAGCCGTGGTAGGCTTCTTGGGGGGGGAGAGATTAAGAACCTCTTCCCCCTTTTTGTGTCAGAATAAAGTTGACAGGTTACATATAACTGGATTCTATAGCCGAACAATAGGGAAGGTCTTCAGGCGGCTCGCAGGATTGATTCTAAGCCCTCCTGATTCCAGCCCTAGTCCTTGGTCACCCCCTGAATCAAAGAGCCTCCTAGGGCATCCTCAGGTCATCTAGACGGCACTCAGCCTAGGCATCTAGGCACAAAGAAGGGCAAGCCCCTTAGAGCCTGCCCTGTTTGTTACTTAACCTCCTTGAACTTGAACCCTAGGTTAAGCCAGCCGTAGTGGTCGCTCAGCCAGTCGCTGAGAACATCCTCGACCTCCATACCCTGACCAACCAGAGGGGGTAACATTACTGTCACAGTCCGTGGCAGGTCAGTCCGTACCTCTTGGTCATCGTCCCATCTGATATCTGATATCTTATATTTTTTCATATGCGTGGTGGAAAGAGAAGGGGGTTTGACCCCCCTGTGTTTACTTATTACCGAGGATGTAGCCTGCGAGGGCGATGTCCAAGGTCTTCTTGCCGCCATTGTGTTCGGTCAGAGCCTGAAGAAGTTTCTTCTCCATATGGCGGTCGAGTGCTTCAAGGAAATCCTTGCTCACTCGCTTGCCGTGGCTCTTGCAGAACTTCTTAACATTAGCGGACTTGATGTAGTATTGCTTCATATGCGTGGTGGAAAGTTATAGTAAAAATGTAAAGGAACAGAAAGTCTTTATTCTACTTCACCAAAAAGGGTTAGTAACCTCCCCTGCAACTTACTCTGCGAGGAACTTGCTCAAAGCCTCAACTGCTCGCTGGTACTTACCGACAGTTTCGTACTCGTAGTTATACATCTTAGTCTCAATCCGAGCGACCTCCTTGCGGAGAATCTGTCGGGTCTGCGAGTCCGTGCTAGCGTGTTGCTTGATGCGAACACTCTTAGCCTTGTCTTCATACTCAGCGTGCTGGAGTTCAGCCTTGCTCATCTTCTCTCTGACCTTGCCTAAGAACTTCTCAACGCTGGAGCGAGTGAACCCGCCAGCGAGGATGCTCTCAACGCTCTTGTCCACCTTGTAGTAGCGGACTTGGCGAGGAGTGCAGTTGAAGCCGTAGTAAACCTTAGCAACGGAGCAATCGAGATTGCTCGCATCAGCGTAAGAGCCTGCGGTTTCTTCTGCGAACTTAGGCTTAGTATTTTCAGTAGTCATATGTGTGCGTGTATTGGTGTGGTATTAGCCTCCTGCAAGATTGCAGGTTCAGCCAAAGTAGAATGAGAAGGAACAGAAAGTAATGTGCCTTGATAACTCGTACCTGTCAAACGCTTTTATCGAGAAAAGAAAGAAGGGGTTAGTAACCTCCCCCTGTTTCCTACTTGGCTTCAGCCAACTTCTTAACCATCTCCTCCAGCACGACCTTGATGAGTTCCTTGAGTTCCTCCTTAGAGGGCTTGCTCAGTTCCTTCACCTGTTCCTCGACAGTTTCCGTGATGCGTTCGTCAATGTTATCAGAGAGGTCACCTGACACCTCTTCAAAGATTTCACGCACCTTGTCTTCATTAGCGAAATCGCTATTAGACATCCACATATCAATCTGGTCATCGAGGTCACGAGACCTGACGAAATCGTCAGGGTCGAGGTCGTTCTGCTTCTCTTCCACATCATCCAGACGGCTTTCGACATCCGACAAGTCGGGGGTCTCCAGTTCGTCCACCTTGGTGTGGAGTGCGTCATACAGGCTTGCGGCAGAATCCAGTTCCTTGCGGACTTGGACATCCATAGCCTTGACAGTTAGGGCGAGGGCGTTAAGCCCCAGCCAGTTCTTAATCCAGTTCTTCACGATGTTATTATGCGTTTTGCGGGTATCAGCCTCCAGCGAGATTGCTGGTTTAGCCGAGAGTTTTCAAAGAGCGAGTAGGTGAACTTCCCCCTACTCCACTAAGATACGAGGTCTGGGGTCTGATGCAAGCCCATATGCAAAGAATCTTCACTTATTTTAAAGGGATGGTTTAGCCCCCTAATCGCCCCCTAAAATACCCCCTAAAAGGCTCTAGGATGCCCTACAAAGCCCTTGCAAGGTCACCCTAGTGACTACCCTCACCAGACG
>Ga0304729_1001947_pt1 | contig 12932 bp, 14 predicted proteins | sample C_131016_MF_Meta_FD_190475 | JGI IMG/M metagenome (GOLD analysis project Ga0304729, IMG submission 190475) | Freshwater microbial communities from Lake Croche, Canada to study carbon cycling - C_131016_MF_MetaG (v2) (version 2) | ecosystem: Environmental > Aquatic > Freshwater > Lake | place... | reverse complement strand
TTCGTCGATCGCGGCAGTCACACGACCCTCACGGTTCACCCCGGCAAGCGCCTCGACAGCAACTACTCGCTTAACACCGTCGACATCTGCCCGGTCGGCGCGCTGACCTCCAAGGATTTCCGCTTCAAGATGCGCGTCTGGTTCCTCAAGGAGACCAAGACCATCGACACGAACTGCAGCACCGGCAGCAACATCGTGATCGGAAGCCGCGAGAACAAGATCCACCGCATCACCCCGCGTGAGAACGAGGCGGTCAATGACTACTGGCTCCCCGATTCGCACCGCCTCAACTACACCTACATCCACCGCGAGGATCGTCTCAAGGAGCCGCTCGTGAAGGGCGCCGCCGCCCGCTGGAAGGATGCCGTCACCGCCGCCGCCGAGGGACTCAAAGCCCATGCGGGTGCCGCCACGGCGATCATCGCCTCCGGTCGCATGACCAACGAGGAGCTCTTCCTGGCCAAGCGCCTCGCCAAGACACTCGGAACCGATCTCATCGACATCCGCCCCAGAGCACAAAAAGGTGATGGCTTCCTCGTCTCCGACGACGGCAATCCGAACACCCGCGGCGCCCAGTTGCTCGGCGTCACCACGGCTTCCCCCGGCTCACGCCTCTCCGAGATCTCGGCCGGCATCGCCTCCGGCAAGATCAACTCGCTGATCGTCCTCGGGGAAAATCCTCTCCATTGCGGCCTCAGTGAGACCGACCTGAGCAAGCTCGCCTCGCTCGTCCTCCTCGACATCCTGCCGAACGCCTCGCTCATGCACGCCTCGGCGGTTCTGCCCGGCAGCGCCTCCGCCGAGAAGCGCGGATCGATGGTGAACATCAACGGCCGCCTCCAGCGTCTCAACCGCGCCCTGAATGCTCCGGGACACGCCCGCGACGATTGGGAAATCCTGAACGACCTGCTCAAGTCTGTGGGCGGCGAAGGCGCCTCCTCCCTCGAGGATCTCTTCAAGCAGATGGCCGCCGAAACCCCCGCCCTCTCCGGACTGAACTTCGGCAAGATCGGCGACCTCGGTATCACGCTGAAGGCCTGATCATTTTGGAGATGGATCCTCTGGAAGAGCTGAAATCCTTCCTTCGGTTTCCCAGCATCTCCACCCAGCCGGAGCATGCGCCGGATCTCGCTTCCTGCGCCGAGTGGCTGCGAGAAAAACTCTCCGACATCGGCCTGACCGCGACCGTTCACTCCACGCCGGGATCCCCCGTGGTCGTCGCGGCAACCCCTCGCGATCCCAAAAAGCGGACAGTCCTGATCTACGGCCACTACGACGTTCAACCTCCCGAACCGCTTGAGGGCTGGACCACCCACCCCTTCGAGCCCCGTGTCGATGAAGGTCGTATCTACGCACGCGGTGCCGCGGACAACAAGGGACAGATCCTCGCCCATATTCTTGGTGTGGCGGAGACCCTCCGCGAGAAAGGCTCCCTACCTGTGAATGTCACCTTCCTCATCGAGGGGGAAGAGGAGATCGGCAGTCCGCATCTCGCGGATTTTCTCAAGGAACACCGCGAGGAGCTTTCCTGCGATCTTGTCGCCATCTCCGATACGGCGATGGCACCGGGCAACAAGCCCGCCCTCACCTACGCCCTGCGTGGCATCGCCGCGATGGAACTCATCGTCCGCGGCCCGTCGCGCGACCTGCACAGCGGCCTCTTCGGGGGCGCCGTGGCCAATCCCCTCACCGTCCTCTCCCGCCTGATCGCCTCGCTCCATGACGATCAGGGGCGGGTTCGCATACCGGGATTCTACGACTCCGTCCGACCGCTCGTGCCATGGGAACGCGAAGCGGCATCCGCACTCGAAAAAGCATCCGATGGCGATGGGGCTATCAAGGAGCTGGCCGGCGTCTCGGAACTCTTCGGCGAGACAGGATTCTCCACCATCGAGCGGATCGGGGCCCGACCCACCGCAGAGGTCAATGGCATCGGCGGCGGCTATCAGGGGGCGGGAACCAAGACCGTCCTGCCAAAGGAGGCATTTGCCAAAATCACCTTCCGCCTGGTCGCCGATCAAGATCCCGCGGAGATCCTGAATGCCGCCGAGGAATATCTGCGCGCCCAAACCCCTCCGGGCGTTCTGCTTGAAGTGATCGCCGGCCACTCCGGCGCGGCCTACCAATCCGATCCCAACTCTCCTGCAGGCCTCGCGGCGCGCAAGGCTCTCGCCGGAGCCTTTGGATCCGAACCCCTGTTGCTCCGAGACGGAGGGAGCATCCCCATCGTGGCTACCCTCAAGGCGATCCTCGGGGTCGATTCCTATCTGCTCGGCCTCGCCAACCCCGACTCCCGGATCCACTCCCCGGACGAGAACATGCTCATCGAAAACTTTCTCGGAGGAATCCGTATGAATCGCATTCTTCTGGAGGAGTTGGGAAAGGCTTGCTGAAGATTTAGGGCTGTTTTGGCCCATTGGTTGCTGCACGAAAACTTGAACCCAATCACCAACCTTTTATCTTACTGCGATGTCCGCTGATCCCACCGCTCTCTATTCCCGCAAGAATCCCTTTCCCGCGAAGCTCCGCACCAACCGTAAGCTGACCGCCGACGGTTCCGCCAAGGACACGCGTCACTTCGAGATCGACCTCTCCGGTTCCGGCCTCGCCTATGAGGTGGGTGATTCCCTTGGGGTTTTCCCGACCAATAACCCAGCGCTCGTCCAGGAGCTTCTCTCCCTGCTCGGCTTCTCAGGGGAGGAGTCGGTGGTCGACACCAACGGCCAGCCGGTGACGCTCCGCAAGGCGCTGACCCGCTTCTATGTCATCACCGAGATGGACAAGAAACTCCTCGCCGCGATTGCAGAGAGGGATCCTTCCGCCGCGAAGTTCACCGCGATGGTCACCCCGGAGGGGAAGGCCGATCTCGACGCCTATCTCTGGGGACGCGAAGTGATCGATCCCCTGCTGGAGTATCCCGCCGCGAAGTTCACCGCCGAGGAGTTCGTGAAGTGCCTGCGCAAGCTGCAACCCCGCCTCTACTCGATCGCCTCCTCGCAGAAGGCGCACAGCTCCGAGGTGCATCTGACGGTCGCCGCCGTCCGCTACGAGAGCAATGGTCGCAAGCGCGAGGGCGTCTGCTCGACCTTCCTCTCCGACCGCGCCGACAACGCGCCTGTTCCCGTCTTCGTCCACACGGCGAAGCATTTCCGCGTTCCCGAGGATCCCGCCACCCCGGTGATCATGGTCGGACCCGGCACCGGTATCGCCCCTTTCATGGCCTTCCTGCAGGAGCGCAAGGCCTCCGGTGCCACAGGCAAAAACTGGCTCTTCTTCGGCGATCAGAAGTCCGCCACCGACTTTCTGTATCGCGAGGAGCTCGAGGGGTGGCAGAAGGAGGGCGTCCTTCACAAGCTCTCCACCGCCTTCTCGCGCGACCAAGCCGAGAAGATCTATGTCCAGCACCGCATGCTGGAGGAGGCCGCCGAGCTCTACGCATGGCTCGAGCAGGGTGGCTATTTCTACATCTGCGGTGATGCCTCGCGCATGGCCAAGGATGTCGACACCGCACTCCATCAGGTCGTCGAGAAGGCGGGCGGCAAGTCTCCCGAAGAGGCCGCCGCTTATGTCGAGGAACTAAAGAAGTCGAAGCGCTATCGCAAAGACGTCTACTAGGACCGCCTCCAGGTTCCTCCCCCTCTCTTCCCGGAGCATTTCATGACCAATCACTCCGCGCCCGTTCCCAAGGGTCGCGTCCATTTCCTCGGGATCTGCGGCACCGCGATGGGCGCGGTCGCGGTGGGAATGAAGGAGCAGGGGTGGGGCGTCACGGGCTCGGATAATCAGGCCTTCCCGCCGATGAGCGACTTCCTCGCCGAGCGCGGCATCGAGGTCTTCTCAGGATACCGACCCGAAAATCTTCCGAAGGAGGCGGCGCTCATTGTCGTCGGCAATGCCATCTCACGGGGCAACCCCGAGGTTGAAGCCGTCCTGAATCGGAAGCTCAACTACGCCTCGCTCCCCGAGGTGCTCCGTGCCCATTTCCTGCGCGGCCGCCACAACATCGTCATCACCGGCACCCACGGAAAGACCACCACGACCTCCATGACGGCGTGGATCCTCGAGCATGCCGGGAAAAATCCCTCGTATCTGATCGGCGGTCTCCCCTCAAATCTCGGCCAGGGTGCCTGCCTGCGTGATGCCGCGACCTCGCGCCACTTCGTGATCGAGGGGGATGAGTACGACACGGCCTTCTTCGACAAGCGCTCCAAGTTCCTCCACTACCTCCCGGAACTCGTCGTAGTGAACAACATCGAGTTCGACCATGCCGACATCTTCAAGGATCTCGACGAGATCAAGCTCAGCTTCCGCAGGCTTCTGAACGTCGTCCCGACCGAGGGAATGGTGCTGGTAAACGCGGACGATGCCGACTGCATCGATGTCGCGCGCAACTGCCACGCCCCGATCGTGGAAGTCGGCTTCTCGGAGAATGCCGGCAACCGGATCCTCCATCCCTGGCAGAAAGACGGGCGTAGCGGCTTCGAGCTCTTCGGGGAGAAGTTTGAGATACCGATGTCCGGTGAGTTCAACATCCGCAACGCCGCGATGGCTGTTTCTGCGGCCCATTTCTACGGCATCCCGACCGCCGTTATCCGGGAGGCCCTGCTGCAGTTCCGCGGGATCAAGCGCCGTCAGGAAGTCCGCGGGGTCGTTGGCGGCATCACCATCATCGATGACTTCGGTCATCACCCGACAGCGATCCGCCAGACGCTCGAGGGCCTCTCCCAACATTACGCCGGCTCGCGGCTCTGGGCCCTCTTCGAGCCGCGCTCGAACACGACCCGCCGCGCGGTCTTTCAGGAGGAATTTCCGAAGGCCTTCGCCGCCGCCCATGGCGTGGTGATCGGTGAGGTGAACCGTGCCGCCGATCTGAACCCCGAAGAGCGACTCGATGCCGCCCGGCTCGTCGCCGATCTGGAAAAAGCCGGCAAGCCCTCCTTCCACGAACCCTCCGCCGACAAGATCATCGCGAAGCTTCGCCCCCAACTTCAGGAAGGTGATGTCCTCGTGGTGCTCAGTAACGGGGCTTTCGACGGGCTTCACGCGAAGCTCCTGACTGCGCTGGCTTAGGCTCTACTCTCTCTTCCGTAGCCGGATGGCTTCCTGCCGCATCGAGATCAAGGCGATCCCGAACGCCCCCAGAAGCGAAGTTGTTGGCTGGCTGGGTGATGCCCTGAAGGTGAAGGTCCACGCCCCGCCGGTGGAGGGAAAGGCCAATGAAGCGCTCTGCACCTTCCTTGCGGAAACCCTTGCGCTCCCGAAGCGATCCGTTCGGCTGGTTCAGGGTGATAGCACGCGAAGGAAACTGGTCGAGATTGAGGGTCTTTCGCTGGAGGATCTGAGGATTCGATTGGGTCTTCAGCCCTAAGAAACGGCCGGTTATTCACACCGCCGCGCCGGCTCTCCAATCGGGTCCATCATCCGTAGACCCTCTCTTTATAGGATGTTACGGATCCGTCACCGAAAAGAGCCCGATCTGCCCTTGATCAGAGTATGTTCCACGCGGGGAGAGGCGATTTTCTTAGTTGGAACCCGGCTTTTACCCTGAAAACACCCCTCTGTTCCACAGGGCCCCCTCCAGAAGAAAACCTGCTTTCCCCTCATCTTATTCACAAAGGGTGAATGGCCTCCCCCTTCAGAGGCGCCGGGAATTTGGATGCGGGGCTAGGCGCGCGAGGGAAAGCGTCGTCATCCTACACTGACCGAGCGGCAACAACGCCCCGCGCCAAAAGACCAAGTCTAAAGGATGCGTTCGTTCTTACTGCCGCAAACCGGGCACTCGAGAAGCTCGGTGGCCGAGGTGTCGGTGTAGCGCGTGCCGCAGATTTTGCAAAAAATACGATCCCGCGCACTGCTATTGGCTTGGCGCTTGCGGAGCATCTCGTAGCCGATCCAGAGAACCAATGTCCCGGCGAGGAAGAGTGCCAAGTAGAGGCAGACAAACCACGAGAGAGTGATAGGGATCATGGCTTGGCAGGTAGTTTTGCGGACTCCTGCGGGGCCCAGAGAATCAGGACGCGTCCCCAGGAAGCCGCGTTGCTGGGACGGAACCGTTGGCCGAGGACCCATATCCGGCCCGCCTCGTCGGCGGCAGGGTCGCCCGAGGGATCAATGAGGACGCAGGAGAGGGGGATCCCTTCGGGGCCGATCGCCACCTGATATTGGGTCGGCTGGAGAAGCGCGGGCGCACCCGGCGTCTTGGAGAGCGTGGGTGCCGCGACTGGGTCTATGATCTCCCTTTGTGCCAGCTCATCGAGCCATCGCACGGCGGTCTTGGGGATTGCGACTGGTGCCGCGACAGGCGTGGTTTTGACTCGGCCGACTTCTCCCGACGCCGGAAGCACGACGGGAATGAGTGGTGGCTCGATCGCCTCTTCCTTCCCGGCAGGAAGAGGCCGCAACGGAGGTGGTGGCTCCTCATAGCTCGGGCGGTAGGTGAGCGGAGGGGGCGCGGGAACCGCGGCGGCCGTGGCGCGGCGGGGAGAGAAGATCGCCGGATCGTGCGCCTCCAGCCAGGGAGCGAGGCGGCGCGCCGCCGCCGAATCGGGCGGCAGGAAGTAAAACCGTGGGGCGCTCGGAAGCTTCGCAGAGGGGGGGGTGTAGCTGATCGAGAAGAGGATCACGATCCCCGTCTGGACAACGGCCGCGGCCACGATGCAGAGCGGCAGCGTGAGTCTCGGAGCGCGGCGGATCGGCCACTCGAAGAGCAACTGAGCTAGTTCCCCGATCTCGCGGGGTGAAAGCGGGAGCCGCGGCAGCCGTGGCAGTTCCGGACTCATGATCCCCCGTGTCCGGTCGCCAGCACCACGGTGTAGCCGCAGTCGGCGCCGATCGTCATGATCTTGAGCAACAGGTCGTAGGGGGCGAGCCGGTCGGCCTTGATGATGAGGCTCCCGGCGCGGCGACCCTTTCGGAGCGCCTCCTCGAGCTCGGCCGTCGTCACCACCTGCTGGTCGAAATAGATCTGCGGGAGCGGCGCACCCGTCACGCTCACCACCTTGGGATCGTGCTGGGGAAGGAGCAGGAAGGGTGAATCCGGCACCTTCAGCTCAAGACCGGGTTGCAGCGTGAAGTAGCCCCCGAGGAGCAGGAAAAACACAAGGCTTAGCAGCGTGCCGAGCGAGGGCGCCATCAGGAGGAAGGGCCCTTCGGCCCCGTTGCAGCGCGGAAGCCTCATCAGTCCTTCGGCTGATCGGCGAGCAGATTCACGATCTCGATGCCCGCCCGCTCCATGTCGTGAATGATGTCGTTCACGCGGGAGACGAGATAGCCGTGACCCAGCAGGGCGGGGATGGCGACGCCGAGCCCGGCGGCGGCATCGAGCATGCTCTGGTAGACGCCGCGGGAAAGCTCGGCCGACGTGGCGTATCCGCCGTGGGAGGAAAGCGTGAGGAAGGTGTCGAGAAGGCCGAGGATCGTTCCGAGCAGGCCGATCAGCGGCGTGATGTAGGCAAGCGTTGCGAGGATCGGGAGATTCCTCTCCAGCTTGGGGATCTCCAGCAGGGCCGCATCCCGCGTGATCGACTGCAGCACCGCGCGCTCCTCGCGTGCATGGAGCAGAGCCGCCTGAAGAACCCGCGCCACCGGCCCCGTGCTGGCGGAGCTCTCGCCGAGCGCCTCGTCGAGGCGGTGGTTGCGGATCAAGAGCGAAAGGCCGCCGAGGAGTTCACCCACACGGATCGAGGCCTTGTGGAGAAAGAGCAGTCGCTCGAAGAACACCCCCAGCGCCACCACGCTGCAGAGGAGAATGATCCACATCAGGGGACCGCCTTTTTGCAAGAGTTCCAGCATGGGAAGAGATTAGTGGGGGAGGGAAGGAGCCGTCGAGCGTCGAGAGACAAGGGTCGTGGGCGGAAACCCCGACGCCCCTCTCTTTAGCGGCTCTCGTCTTTCGAGCCTCGACCCTCGACCGCAGGGCTTCCTCCGGGCAATGCCGGACGGGCGTCGGTCAGGTGGCCCAGCATTTCCTGAAGGCGTTCGCGCACACCGGGGACAAACCCCCGGTCGGCATGAAGGACAAGCAGGCAAAGCTCGCCATTGTGGAGAAAGCTAAGTGCCCCCTGCTCCGCGTGAAGCGTCACGGCAGGCACGGCGCCTAGTCCCATGCTGGCGCTCGATTCGCGGATCTGACCGAGCATGGTCATCGCCCGGCCACTAAGGGTCTTGAGATCGATACCGGCGGCTGTATTCGAGGTACAGAGAACCTTGTCGCCATGCGCCAGCACACACGCCTTCAGTCCAGGAAGCTCACCGGCCTTCGAGATGACACGCTCCAGCGTCAGCTTCTCTTCGGTCATGAAAAGTGCCTGCAGCGCAGTCGGGTCGGCCAGTTGATCCTGCGGGTCGAGCTTCCAGAGCGGCTCCAGCGCGAGACTCGTTCCCGAAGTCTGCGGGGCGGCGGGAATGATCGAGGCGGTTTCCTTGCGCTCCTCCATGAACACTGGGTCATCTTTCTTAGCCTCGGGCTTGGTCTTGGGAGTGGTCTGGATCTCGCCCTCTGTCTTCTCGCTCCCGGGAACAACTTGGATCCCTTCCACGGGGGGCGCTTCAACGGCCGGGCGGCGGCGGAAGATCGGAAGTGAAGCGAAGAGTCCCCTACGTTGCTTGGGGAGATCGACGGCTTCGCTCGTCGGTTTGGAAAGAGGTGGCGACAACGGCTCGACCAGCACGGCTTCGGTAATGGGCTTTGGAGCAACCGGCTCGGCTTCCTTGGTCTGCGCCTTTGAATCTTCCTTAACCTCCTTCTTCTCCGCGGCCTCGGTTACCTCGGAGGTCGTTTTCTCCTCAGAAGGAGTTTTGTCAAGGGCAGGCGGGGCGGGGACTTCCTCCGGTGGTAGCTCCTCGCGACGGGTCACCATCTTAAAATGCAGGGCGATCCATCCCGGAGGCAGGGCTATCTTCTCGGCGAGGTCGCGCCCCTCGGGAATCTGGACGAGATCGGGCACCAGTTCCTGCAAGCGGATCAGGGCGATCCGCGGGGTATTGCCGGTCAGCAGGTCGCCGCAGGGGATCTCGATGGTGCGATCGCCTGTCTCGCCTCCACGGCTCAGCTCACCCGGCAGGCGGGCCAGCAACTCCCCGGCGGGAAGGGTCACCGTCCCGGGGGCTTCCTCGTAATAGCGGTATCGGATGGCCACCTTGTGATCTTCCGAAATGCTTTACCGCACAGCAATCGCGAATCTTCTTGCCCAGAACCTTTCCCGACTCCGAAATGACCCGATGCAATTGAACCTGAAATACGACGACCGCGGCCTCATCCCCGCCATCGTGCAGGAGAGCGCCGAAAACGGCGGCCGCGTCCTGATGATGGCCTGGATGAACGAGGATTCCCTGAAGCACTCCGTGGAGACCGGCTACATGCACTACTGGAGCCGCTCCCGCAAAAAGCTCTGGAAGAAAGGCGAGTCGAGCGGCCACACCCAGCGGATCCTACGTTGGTTCGTCGACTGCGATCGTGACACCCTCCTCTTCGAGGTCGAGCAGCATGGCGGCGCCTGCCACACCGGCTTTGCCAGCTGCTTCTACGTCGAGCTCGACAATCAGGGGAACGACCTTCCGCCGCAGGAAGAGCCGCTCTTCAATCCCGACAGCGTCTACAAGGGCTGACATCCCCTTCATCTCCATCACTCAGTGAGCGAGGCCATCATTCCTTACAGACTCCTCCTCATGAGCAAGTTCTGACGGCCTCCTCATCCTTCATAATTCATCCTTCATCCTTTCCCTTTCCGATGACTCCCTACCTGCGTCTTCTCAACCTCGTCCTCGACCACGGGACCCGGAAGGAGGACCGCACCGGCACGGGGACGCTCTCTGTCTTCGGCGCGCAGGAGCGCTTCGACCTCACACGCGGCTTTCCTCTGCTCACCACCAAGAAGCTCCACCTCCGCTCCATCATCCACGAGCTACTCTGGTTCCTCAAAGGCGACACCAATATCGGCTATCTCAAGGAGAATGGCGTCACCATCTGGGACGAGTGGGCCGATACAAACGGCGACCTCGGCCCGGTCTACGGCGCCCAGTGGCGCAAGTGGCGCACCCCCGAGGGGGGTGAGGTCGATCAGATCGCGCGCGTCGTCGCCGATCTCAAGAAGAATCCTGACAGCCGCCGCCACATCGTCAGCGCTTGGAATCCCGGCGAGATCGACAAGATGGCCCTGGCCCCGTGCCACGCCCTCGTCCAGTTCTACGTGGCCAACGGCGAACTCAGCTGCCAGCTCTACCAGCGCAGCGCGGATCTCTTCCTCGGCGTCCCCTTCAACATCGCCTCCTACGCCCTGCTCACCATGATGATCGCACAGGTCTGCAGACTGAAGGCCAAGGAATTCATCCACACCTTCGGCGACCTTCATCTCTACGTGAACCACCTCGATCATGCACGCGAACAGCTCTCGCGCGAACCGCGCCCCCTCCCCCGGATGCTACTCAATCCCGCGGTGAAAAATCTGGAAGACTTCCGCTACGAGGACTTCACCCTCGAAGGGTACGACCCGCATCCAGCGATCAAGGCACCGATTGCTGTGTGATCAAGAGCGACTGAAGACTGCAGAGATGAATATGGAACTCAGCCGTAACGGATGCGAAGCAACGGCCGGGCTAGCAAACTCAGGAAGAAAGGCATCGGAAGTTCTCGCGCAGAGGCGCAGAGGCGCAGAGGGGCGTTTTAAAAGTTTTTCTATTATTTCCTTCCTCCGCGCCTCCGCGCCTCTGCGGGATATCCATCAGTCACGCTTTTCTTGCAAATGATAAAAGCCATCGTCGCCATGGCTGAGAACAGGGTCATCGGGAATGCCGGCACGATTCCGTGGCATCTCCCCGAGGATTTCAAATTCTTCAAGGCGACCACGATGGGTCATGCGATCCTCATGGGACGGAAGACCTACGAGTCGATCGGCAAGCCACTCCCCGGTCGGGAGAATATCGTCCTCTCCCGCACGATGCCCGAGACACCGGGCGTCACCATCATCCGCTCCCTCGACGATCTGAAAGAACCCGCCGATGGAAAGGACCTCTTCGTGATCGGCGGCGAGGAGATCTACCGCCTCATGCTTCCGAGGATTCAGGAACTCTACGTCACCAAAGTCCCTCTCTCGATCGAAGGCGACACCCACTTCCCCGAGTTCGAATCACAGTTCGATTCCGGAAGCAATGTTCTGGAGGCAGTGGATTTCACTGTTTGGAAGTATTGTCGTTCCTGATCCTTTCCTTCCTTTAGACCTTGCGCGCTTTAGGAGGCTTCCTCCAAAGTTTGCGTCTCGGTGAGATGTTTGCCTTTTGAGCCGTTCCACTCCGGCTTAAAAGCGCTAACCAAGGCGTCTTCCAAACCAGCCGACAGATTGATCTGATAGTCACCCCATTTGAGAGGAATGGTCTGAGGAAGCACGAAGATGCGGACTTCCTTTCCCTGCGAAAGCAGCTTCCTGATCCCCACATGACATTTTTTGTTAGTCGCCTGACTCTTGCCCGGGTCGCAGTAGCCCGCAAGCCGCTTGCTCAGAGTCTTGGTCGTTTTCCCGATATAGAGTACTTTCTCTTCGCAGACAAAGGCATATAGGGAGTTTGGGATAGCTGTTTGCTGTCGCCATCCTGCTGGCTTTTCACCCACATACTTCAGTCTTTCTCCATCCACCTCCCATCGCGCAGCGTCTTCCAATCCAATCAACAACAGTTCGGGAGCCCCAGGCCCTTTTTTGTCACTCATGCGTGCATATCTAATCGGGGCCGGTCATACGTCAACACCTAAAAGAAGACCAAAATTAACTAGTTGGTTTCGGGTTTATTGTTGTTTCAGCTTCCGGATTTCGGGCTCATGACAATTGTTGTCACGGCGAACCTGCCATGGTCGTGGCATGAAGTATCTTCGCCCACCTCACTTCCTTAATCTGCTTTCTCCATTAATAACCGTCCCATTGCTTCTCTCAGGATGCACCACCATCACCTACCCCGATGGAACCAGGGTGAGCACCCCTTATGTACCCCCACCTTGTGAGTACGTCTACGGTGGGGGTTATCCTGTTTACAGCACCTGCGGGGTCGGTGTTTACACTGGAGGCTACTATCCAGTTTACGGGAACTGCTTTGGTTCTGGTTGGGGCTCTTGGGGAGGATGGGGTTGGAATCGTTCCGGCGGTTGCGGTTATGCAAATAATAGCGGAAACACCACGATCAACGTCAACAAGACCACCACGGTTATGGGTGCCACAGGAACTCCTTACTCCCGATCCGTGAATGGTTCTTATGGGCACGGATCTTATAGCCATTCGGGAACCTACCGCGGCTCCTGGGGAAATACCTCTATGCGATCGGTTCAAGGAACATCCAGTAATCTTGGAAGATCTCCTTATGGAGGCGGTATGCGAGGGATGCATTGATCCCCCTACACTTTTAAAGGTCAGCCATGCGAGAAATGGCACCCTTGATTTCCTTATCAAGGAGGCTACTCACGCTGTAATCAGCCTCCGCAACCAGATTGACCCGGCCCTCTGTCATCAGGTGCCCTGCTTTCTTTTTGGTCTCACGTCCCGGTTTGTGGACCGCAACGGAGTAACCGCCGAGGTTTTTCACAAGGCTCATACATGGGACGTCCGTCTCACCGTCACCGATGAAGATCATGCGTGAAAAAGGAACTGGGCGATCCTTCATGGGCTGGTAGGCGTTGATCCCGGCAGTGTCCCAAACATCGAGGCAACCCTTGTTGATTCGGAAGAGGAACTGCGTCTTCGTTGTGTAGTTCACGGCCATCGAGGGCCATCTTGCGATACCGTTCTGATCGTAGAGGAAGGAGGAAGCATAGATCGTCTTAAACTCCTTCCCGATCCGGCATCCCTCGATCATCTCCTTGATGCCTGAGGAAATAATGTAGTGTTCGAGTTTCACCCCCTTGCTTTTGGCGAAGCGGTTAATTCGCCCAAACCAGGACTCGACGCCGGGGAAGA
>Ga0304729_1001942_pt1 | contig 12941 bp, 11 predicted proteins | sample C_131016_MF_Meta_FD_190475 | JGI IMG/M metagenome (GOLD analysis project Ga0304729, IMG submission 190475) | Freshwater microbial communities from Lake Croche, Canada to study carbon cycling - C_131016_MF_MetaG (v2) (version 2) | ecosystem: Environmental > Aquatic > Freshwater > Lake | place... | reverse complement strand
ACTCTTGTTTAATCTAGTTTTACTTCTTCTTATAGCCCGCAGGGCAGGTTGGGGTTGTCACAACCTTGGAGACTTTGCCTTTAATGCAGCTTAACTTTTTCTGAACCACTTTTGCCTTTGGTAGGGCATCCTGTGAAAACTTAACTTGGACAGTTGGGGATGAAAATTCAAAGTTATTAGCACTTAGGTAGAGCCAGCCGTCCTTCTCGCCCACAACCGTAGTTGCAAGTTCTGGTTGCCCATCTGCGCTGGTGATAGAAATAGTGGCATTGATTGGTGCGCTGGTGAAGTGATAGAGACAGCGCGCGACATCAGATCGCACAACTAGGTTATAGGTTCCCTTAAAGACTGTGCCATCGGGGTTGAAGTGAGGAGAGGCGACCTTGTAGTTAAGCGTTCCATTTGTGAGCGCAGGTGGCCCGGCTGAATATGTTGTTGAGTTTGTTGTGACAATTCCTTTGATTCCTGGAGTATTGGTAAAGCACTTATCTGCGCCATTCATCTCGTAATTTGAAAGTGATCTAAATGACCATGATGACGATGAGGCAGTTGATTTGTCTGCGGTCATAGCATTAATTGCACTCATTCCCTGAAGTGCGATCGCACCCGATGCCATAGGGAAAATAAGAAGATTTACTTTTGCGTTACCCGCAAGTGTCATCGCGTAATCGTTAAAGTCTTGTCCTGAACCCCGAGATTCGCCAACTCCACAGTTAGGACCATAAGCCCAGCAATCAACCCAGAATTTTTGGATTTCAGGTGTTAACGCAGGCCAGTTAGCTCCTTGATAAACCATTGGTACTTTTGTCATTCCAGCCGTAACCGATAATTCAACTGATCCATTGGACTTTGGTGCGATTGTGACATTCGGGTCAGTCATACGTCCATGGAGCCAGCCATTAGGTTCTTTTGAAAAGCGTATGTTTACTCGAAACTTTTGCTCAGAAGCAAATTCTTCTTTTATGTAACACTTACCTTGGTCTGCTGTTGGATATAGGCAGGTATCGCCATTCACATGTCCGCAATTAACATTAGTGTGCGTGGCGGTCTGTTGAAATACCGTGCAGGCATCATAGAAATAGTCTGGGATAAAATTTCCCCAACCGCCACTTTGAGTTTCCCTTCCTTTTCCAAAATCTTTCAAGACCACTGGCTTCAAAGTCACAGAGAAGAAACGTCCGATGTTTGACTGGGATCCATCAGATCCGTATTCGCCAGCTATTGCTGCCTCGACTGCGTAATCAGATCCTGAAGTATGTGGCGCACTTGGGATACTCCAAATACTTGGCATATCACCTGCGGGAATATCTAAAGCAGGATAAGCGGGATAAGCATTTACGTGATTTTTCACTGTGTATTTTGAAAAACTACCCGCAGTTGAATTTCCATTTGAATCAATAGCTTCAACTGATGAGATGCAATCGGAATCTGTTGGTGTTGCACATACCTTTAGGATCGAATTATAAATAAGGCCCATTCCTGCACACTTTGGATCTGTAACTGCCTTGCAGGTAATGATATTTGCGGCAGGGCCATCATTATTCTCTCTTCCTTGAAGCAGGGAGAAGTCAAATCGAATTGGTGAAGAGTCCTCGTAGTAAACAGCATGAAAATCGGAGTCATATTGATGGGATGAAGTTGGTGCCCAACTGGTGTTGTTATCTGCCCAAGCAGCCGAAAGACTTCCGAGTAGAGAAACCAGAGCTACCAAAATGAAAGTGAGCCTTGCTTTTTTCATCATTTGACTACTTTCTCTTATATCCAGATGGGCAGGTTGCAGTTGTTACAACCTTTAATATCTTGCCTTTTATGCAAGTAATCTTCTTGACACCTGTTTTTGGAGCTCCCTCTTGTGAGAATTTAACTTTCACTGTTGGGTTTGAAAAGGTGAAGTTATAGGCAGACATTCGAAGCCAGCCTGTTGCCTTATCTTCACTAACAACTGTGGTCGCAACATTCTCGGCGCCAGTTTCGCTGGTTATTGAAATAGTGGCCTTAATAGGAGCGCTAGAGAAGTTATAAAGACATCTAGCAACTGATGACTTTACTTGTAGATCATACGTGCCCTTGAAAATATCGCCATTCGAGGCAAAGTGAGGAGCGCCGACCTTATAGTCCAATGATCCCTCGTTTTTATTAAATGCCGGAGCGCCGCCGGAATAAGTCATAGCGTTTGTCGAAACAATTCCAACCAAGGATTTTGTGTCACGCAAACAACTACTTGTGCTGCCATTTAATTCAAGAGTCTTAAAACTCCATTCAGATTGGTTGGCAGTGGCTTTATCTTTGAAGTAACTAGACCAAACTGCAAATTCTTCAAATACATTTGGGTCCGATGGATCTGGAGTAGAAATCAGATTTGAAATCCCATTTGGGCTCAATCTTCCAAATGCTCCACCTGCAGGTCGCTTTGCGTAGTAAGCCTCCATCTCGGGGGTCATATCCGATTGCTTCACAAACGTTCCAACTGCAGGAACCTTCACTGGCGTTGCATCGATAGCTAATTTAGTAATCCCATTAGTTGTAGTTAAATCAATGTGGGGATCATAAAATCTTCCATGAAACCAACCTGTTGGGGAATCTCCCAATATGGCTGAAACTTTAAAATGATATCCGTCTGGGAAAGCTTGGCGCAGAGCGCAAATTCCAAGATCAAAAGAGACGCATGCAGATGAGAGCGTGACATCGTTACCAGAATGTTCGCCACCAAAACCGCAGCGATAATTATCCTTAACGCAAGCTTCCGATGGATGGTTTTTATCGTTCATGTGTCCAGTGTGATATTCGCCTGTCTTTGTCGTGATTGGATAAAGCGCACTCTTTATCGAACCCAATCTAAACTTTGCGCCAGTCTTTGCATCACCCTGCACGGCAAATCTAAGTAGGTAAGTATCAGAACCGCCACCATTTGTTACTCCGGGTAGATTCCAAACTGAGGGAGTCGAGCCATTTGGCAAATTCCTAGATACATCACCTGGATAATCATTGCTCCCAACACTTGGAATACTCTTTACATAACTTCCTTGAATTTCTTTTCCGTCCGTAGAGATAGCCGAAACTCCTGAAATACAATTTATTGTTGTTGATGCATCACATGGAGGTAAATAAGAAAGATAACTAATTGAGGCGGCAGTGGCACAATTTGAGTCTGTTAAATTGCTACAAAGGAGAAAATTATCCTTATTGTTAGAACCATTTGGATCTCCAAATAGATATGAGGGATTATCTAGGGCTGCTGAACCGTTAGCGATTTTTAGCCCAATTAACTCCGCTCCATCTTGACCTGGGGCATTCATAGGCAAGTTCCACTGTTCATCCGGGATGCTCTCAGCTCCGGCGGCAACAAAGGCAGATGTTCCAACTATCGCAGAACTAAGTAAGAGGATTAGTAACTTTTTCATAGTCCCTTATTTCCTCTTATATCCAGTAGGGCAGGATGTAGTTGCTATAACTTTGGTCAACTTTCCTTTTACGCAAGTTATCTTCTTAACAACTACCTTGCTCGCAATCGCAACCTTTGGTGCCTCTTGAATCAACTTAACCGCAATCTTTGGAGTTGAGAATTCAAAGCCCGCTGCTGTCAGGTTTAACCAACCATTTTTTTCCGAAAGTGTTGTTACGGCAACTCGTGGTGTTCCATCCGCACTTGCGATATCTACTTTGGCAGATATCGGTGCGTTTGAAAATCCATAAATACAACGGGCAACATCGGAACGAAGGTTTAGTTGATAGAAACCGCTAAATACAGTTCCTTTTGAATCAAAGTGTGGGGCACCAACAGTGTAGTTAAGTGAACCAGTTGCTGCGTCAAAGGATGGCGGACCATCTGAATAAACCGCTGCATTCGTTCCGACAATTCCTGTTAATCCACCAGCGCTCGGACATTTATTTAAATCGATTGGGAGCTGTCCATTAATGGCCCGAGCAGACCAAAATGATTTCATATTGGTTGCCTTATCGCTCAAGAGCGGCAACCAAGCGTTCATCTCGTTGATTGCTTGTTGCCCGGCAACCATTGACTGGGTGAGCAACGTTCTAGAAGATAAATCTGTCGTGGTGAAATCACTTAGTCCACGCGATGTTCCACCAGTTCCTACTGGATAAAGAGCTTTAACATTTGCTGGTAGGTCATCCCACTTTGACCAGCCGTTTACCATCGGGACTTGCAATGGTTTAGCTGAAATTGTCAGTAGTGATGACTTATCAGAGTTAGCTTTTACATCAATTGATGCATCGCGCATACGGCCATGGAGCCATCCTGTAATTGGTTGACTTAAGCGAACTTTCATGAAGTAATTCTTGGTCAAATCAAAAGCTTGTCGTAGTGCGCATTTTCCAGCTTCATATATTTGGCAACCTTTAATCAGTGCCATCGTGTCCCAACCAGGGCCATCACCAAAAGTTCTCTTCACAACCGTAACTCGCGGGGCTAGGTAATCAGGACCAGTAACTTCAGTTACTGGTTGCATACTCGAACTAAAGCCATATAAATTAACTTTTGTCTGACCGCGCGCCCAATTTCCATCTAGGCCAACAACAACTGCTAATTTCTGTTCTACGCCGCCACTATTTATTTTCCAAATATTTGGGCCATGTCCCGCTGGTAAACCAATGCTTGGATCAGCTTCAAAATTTCCATTGTTGGAATAGTCATTTACGTGGACCGCATCTATAACTGTGCCATCTTCCTTAAGTTCGCCAATTTCTTGGATGCAATCAAGTTCTGTTTCCGATGTACACGCACTTAGATTTGAATGGAATTGATAACTATAAGCAGGGTCCTGACAAGCTGCATCTTTGGCCGAATTACAAATAGCTAGCTTTTGACCTTGGACCTCTCCGCCATAAGGGTATAGCTGAGCAAATAATCTACTTGGCTCCACTAAAGCAATGGAGTTATCAAGAGTAATTCCCATCCAACCTGGTTCATTCTTGACCGATGGATAGTAAGTTTCTTCATTCAGGTCTGCGTGAACTGCTGGTAAGACCGCAAAAATAAAGGAAAAGGAAATACCTGCGATTATGAATATCTTTTTTTTCATATCTGCTTTTTCCCTTACTTCTTCCTATACCCGGCTGGACATGCTGCTGTCGTTACTACTTTCGTAGTCTTTCCTTTTACACAAGTGACTTTCTTCGGAGTTATTTTTGCTGGAGCTTGAGATAATTTAACTTGGACTGTTGGGTTGGAGAAGGTGAAGTTATAGGCACCCAGTGAGAGCCAACCATTCTTTTCACTAACAACTGTGGTCGCAATGTTCGGTTCACCTGACTCAGATGTAACAGAAATCGTTGCATTAATAGGTGCGGAGGTGAAGCCATAGATGCATCTGGCAACTTTGGAGCTCATAACCAGGTCATAAGTTCCCTTAAATACAGTCTTTCCATCTGGCTCAAAGTGCGTGGAGGCAACCTTGTAATCAAGGGTTCCTTGTGAAGGTATGTATGTAGGTGGTCCATCGATATACATAGTTGAATTGGTAGTTACCAGACCTGCTAGTGAATTTGTTTGACGCAGGCACTCTGAAACTTTGTTACCGCTTTCATTTGCATTCATCATGGTGTTTAAAGTCCACATAGTTGGGTTGGCCGCGGCTGTATCTTTCAATAGTGGAAGCCAGAGCAAGAATTCCTTCATTCCAGATTCATTAAAGAGCGCGCCAACATGTTGGTAGGCCAAGGTCTTTAGACCTTGGGGTGTTTTTTCTTCTGGTGTTGGAGGGCCTCCAAAATTTGCAACATTGCTATATCTAGTAGCAGAGCCATGCCAATCGTTTTGGCCATAGTAATTTGAAAGCTCTGCCGGAATACTTGAATTGCTAAGCCAAGTTGAAACTGATGGAACATGAATTGATTCTGCAGCGACAGTTAAATTCTCGACACCACCTCCTTCTTGAGTCAAAGTTATGGCTGGGGATTTCATACGGCCGTGCAGCCAGCCAACAATTGGACGGGAGAGGCGCAAGGAATATCCAAAAGTAAATCCTTCAGGCATTGGATATGCCAGGCCACATTCATTCAATGATTTAACAACACAAAGTAATTTACTATCACTGCGTTCGGTATCTACTCCCGTAACACGGCCAGTGGAGTCATAGTTTGCAGTGTTTGTATCTAAGTAAACATCACCAAAATTTCCAGAGACTGTTTTGATTGCATAAAAAGTTGATTCAAGTTGTGGTGCACCAAATTTCTTTTCAGCCTGAGCGCCTTCTTGAAATCCAGTCAAGGTAACTTTCAGCAGATAGTTTGTTCCACCAGGGTGTGTTGCACCGGGGATATCTAGCAGAGCTGCGCCACCTCCGGCTGGAAGATTTACCGAAGGGTTGGCTGAGAAATCTTGTAAACGTCTAGTTGGATATTGGCCGAGCGAATTAACCTGAAGTGGATTACCAGAAGCGTCTTTAGCTGTTACTGCAGAAATGCAATCTAAATCAGAAGCCGTGGCACACATCGGAATTACGGCGCTGTATTTAGTTCTACCACCAAAGAAACATCCTGGGCTGTCAATGGAACTGCAAACTGCAACATTAGTGAGCTTGCCGTTACCAGTTCCGTCAGCAGTTGTGTAATTAATAAGATATGAAGAACCCTTTGTAGAAATTAAATTACTTTCTGAAACATAGAAACCTTGGGTATCGGCGGCTGAAGCTTTAGGCGGCTTCCATTGTTCATCAGGTGCATCTGCCGCATGGGCAAAAGTTGGCAAAATCAATGCAAGGCCGAGAATTAATACGCCGAGCGCTTTCTTCATTCTCTGCTCTCTTTCGATTGATAGTTATTAAGAAGAACTACTCCGCCACCTGATCGGCGGAGTAGTTCCATTCTTACTGTCCCTTAGGAGGAGTTGTTAGACCAGCTTCTTATAGCCCTTTGGACAAACAGGCTTTACGTCAGTGATCTTCTTTGTTGTCTTACCTAATACGCAAGTCACAGTCGACTTTGCCTTAGGTAGTGATGCGACAGTCTTCTTTGAAGGCTTGTAACCAGGCTTCATCTTGATTGAAAGCTTTGGACGAGAGAATCCAAAACCAGAAACATCAATCACGATGTTGTTGTTCTTTGCAGAAACAACGCTGATCGCAGCGGTTGATCCACCAGCTTCAGTAGCAACTGAAACTGTTAGAGCGGTTGCAGCATCTGCTGGATTTGTAAGACCCCATAGAAGAGCGGCATCCTTGAAAGGAATAACTGCCTTATAGAAGCCCTTGTTCTGAGTTACTCCATCAGCAGCAAAGTGAGGTGCGGCTGTCTGCCATGAGAATGACTTCTCATCTGGATTCCAAACAGGTGTGCTTAGCCCGCAAACTCCGTTTGATCCGACATACATATTGCCTGATGTGCCATCAACACCGAAGCCAGCTGTGTCGTTTTGAACGACAATAACTGTCTGGAATTGACGTACGTTGGCAACTGCAACACCTGCTTCACCGGTGCAATCCTTGGAATTAGCTGCAATTGCAACTGAAACCGGATTACCTGTGACGGTCAAGGTATTTCCATATTGATCGGCGCCTTGGATAACTTCAGTATCAATACCAACAGCAACTGTTACGCCAGTCTTTATTTCACCGGTGCGTAGCTTTACTGAGATTGTTACATCTGGGTCAAGGTTGGTTGCATACTTAGCATTTGCTGACTGACCAGCAAGGTTAACCTTGTTGCTGGCATCAACTAATACTGGGTTCACATCAACAAATGAGTGGTTTACAAACTCGTTTGCTGCCTTGGCATCGACATATAGACCGTCGTATCCAAGTGAGTTAAGACCAAGAGAAGCCCAGTTTGAAACAGTCCAACGACCAGAAAGTGCACGGCCTGCTGAAACTGTTGAAACATTTACTGAGGCAGTATCTGGTGCCACAGCTGTTGAGGTATCAACAGGAAGGGCAGCAACTTCGGCTGGTACTAGATCGGAAAGACCAGGAACAACCCAGTTTTGAACTAGGTATTGCTCAAGGATCCACTTTGGGAAAAATAGTGGAGCGGTCTTTGAGAAAGTCTTTGCCTTTGCATCATAGGTTGAACCTTGCGCAGGTTGTAATTGTTGCTTTGTTAGATCTGAAAGATCGATAAAGGTCTGTGATGTCATGAACTTGATGCTGTTAGCTGCATCTGTTGCCGCAGCTTGCCATTGAACATCTTTTAGTTCACCATCTTGAACGATTAGAACAGCGCCCTTGAAGCAATCAGTACGAAGCTTTTGTACTTGCGTCTTAGTTGCTTGGTCATAACAGGCCCAAGTTTGATTCCAAGCATCCATTGGCTCGGTGGTATCCCAAAGCTTTGTCTTGGCATCATACTTTGCGCCAATTGTTGGCATATCTGGAGTTCCGATAAGTGCTGAACCATCCATGTATGAAGCGGTTCCGCTTAAGTAAATATCACGAACGTGGCCAGGTGCCCACCAAGAAGTATTTGTTACGCGACCCTTGGCATCGATTGTTGCCATTGGCGCCATTACTTCACCATCGGTTGCTTTAGCAGCAGGTGCTGCTTGACCTGATGGAACCCAAACAAGTGGAATCTGACGACCGCGAGCATCTGTAACAACTACAGAGTCAACGCAATATGTTCCTGGTGAAACAGAACATGCTGGCCAAGTTGCTTTTGGAACGCGAAGTGCAGCTCGAGCTGGTGAGAGTCCACCAACCAAGAGACTGGCGATCGCAGCCAGAGCCAGGGCTCTAGCAATATTTGTTTTCTTCACTTTTCCCCCAAGAGATAAAGACCTGGCCAAAGATTGGCCATACATGTCTAACCGTAATCGGGGGGTGTATTTATGCGCTAGAGCAAGAGATTAATATCTGAATAATCTTATTTTGGGACGGTTAAGAACCAATTCCACTGCCACGAGGAGTCCTGGCCCACGCTCATTCCACCTTTTAATTCAGGGAAAGAGAAGACCAAGAGGCTGGTGGCCCCAGGGGTGACAGTTGTGGGTCTGGAATATGAAACTAGCGGGCTGTGATCAGCAAAGATCGCTAAGGCTGGTGAAATGGATACTAAGTCCTCAGTGTTGTTCTTAAGGGCTAAAACCCAAGTAGTTGGGCATTGTCCGGAAGGACAACGCTGCCAAGAAATCTTTAAACCTTGCGCAGTTAAACCACCGAGAGTGTCGCCAATTCCTGCTGCTTTTGAAATTGCACCTAGATCTCCAATTGATTGCTCCCATGTGAGTGGGTAATCAGAAATCAAACCAGAAATTGAAGAAGGCTCTAGCGCACTTGAATCTTTAGAACCAATTGCCCCGTTGTTCACGCTAACAGCTAGTGAAGTCTTCTTAGAGGAATCCTTAACAATTGCATAGGTCAGGCCTGAAACTATTGCCAATGAAAATACCAAAGTCACTGCAATTATTACGCGCTTGATCTTGCGGCGGCGTACTTTTGCAAAGACAATCTGGGAAAGATCGCGGTTTTCTAAAACACCAAGTGCCATCCAGTTTATTTCACGGCGGATTAATGGATCGATATCACTCATTACTCTTCCACCACCTCTCCATAAACAACTTCGGTCTCACTTCTTATCTCACCAAAAATTGAAGGTGAAGATATCGACTTCTTGATTGATTTCTCAAATTCTGGAACTAAGTCTAGGTGGGCGGCAACTGCAGCTTTCCCACGAGCAAGGTGGGAGGCGGCTGTGCCCATCGGAATTTCTAAGATTGTTGCTACTTCACGCAAGACCAGGCCATGTTCATAGATCAATACAAGCACCGCTCTTTGGACAGCAGATAATGACTTGAGCGCAGATTGCACGAGCAATCTTTGCGCAACATCATCAGAGTGATCGGCGATATCGCGAATATTTTCAGCCAATTCCCAAGAAGTTTCTTTTTCATCTTTCTTTCGAAGCCACTTGCGTCGCATATCGGCATGCTTTGAAACCATTACCCGCATTACATATGCTTCTGGATTATCGTGGGCCTTTACTTTGCTCCAGCGGCTATAGACATCGGCTAGCGCTTCTTGCAAAACATCTTCAGCATTTTGGGTATCAAAGCAAATTACCCGCGCTGCTTTAAGTAGCGCAGATTGGCGCTCTTGCAGCCAAGCTGTGAACTCAATTTCATCGCGCTTACTCACAAGGACAGATTAACTGCTCTGATTAATTAACGTAATCCTCGCGGCGGGTCCAAATAATCAAGATTGTCAGCGAACAGACCAGGGTGAGCAATAGCGCTGGGAAATAGACGATGCGATCAATAATCACACCAATTGGGGGACTTCCCGGAAAGAGGCCGCGCAAACCAATTAGTGAAAAGGTTAGAGCAGCTGACCAGGTAAGGGCCGAAAGGGTTGGTGGACGCTTAGTACTTGCCACCATAAATGTCATCGTCATAACTGAGGTCAAACCAGTAAGCATTAAAACCAAAATAATCAAGGTTAAAAGCTTTGTTGAGTTTGATCTGTGGGCATTAAAGATTGAAGAGGTAAGTCCGGTGTTGTATTCGGCAACTGCGGCATCGACTGTTGATTTATTCTTTAACGTAACTTCGGCAGTCTCATCAGTCCATAAAACGTGTTTCATTGTGATATCAAAGGTGTCAATTTTCTTGGTGTAATCCTGGGGCAAGATTGGTAGATCTTGGGTTTGACCTTTGTCATCGTTATAAGTTGCTGAGATTGGAATTTCAAAGGTGTAAGCATCAAATGGATACTTACTTATATTTGAATTAGCACTTACCTTCTCATCCACAGTCACATCAAAGCCGCCAACTGGAACTTGCTTCTTAAACTTATAGAGATTATCTCCAGTAGTACTTGCACCTAAAATTGCATCTACGTGAATTGACATGTCTTTAACTGGCATCCAACCGCTTCGATAGCGATAGCCAAGAGAATCATCTAGCGGCCATGGTTCGATGCGGGCCTTTGCTTCACCTTTAAGTGGATCTACTTCGGTGATCTGGGCATAGACATCCATGCGCTTTTGTTCCATCTGTGATGCAAGCTTGTCATCGATGGCATTGATTCCAGAATCATTGGTATGAGAAATCCCGATAATCGTGATGCCATAGACAAGCAGGATCACGGTAAAGCTGGCAAGAATTGTCTTGCCACCTTTGTGCATATTTTGGAATCGACTAATCATGAACTGAAAATATACGGCATTAATTAATTGGCGTCAGCAGTCCTAAAGAATGCAATAAATAAGCATCCCCAAATTAGTGCTGCGATTGCCACAATTACTTGCTCGATTACGCGTGGTGTGAGCGTGATTGAGATAGATGCTGCTGCAAAAAGCGCGGACAATAACCAAAGGCAGACTGCGGCGCGTCTGCGAGATAGGCCGGCGCGAATCAAGCGATGGGAGAGATGATCATGGCCACCTTGAAATGGGGAAACGCCGCGTTTTAAGCGCGAGATAACGGCTACGGAGGTGTCAAGGATTGGAACTGCAAGTAATAAAACAGGAGTGGCAAAAGAGGTCCATTGGATCTCAGCATCTGGCTTTAAGCGAATTGTAAGAGTTGCTACTAAAACCCCAAGAAATAGCGCTCCAGCATCGCCCATATAGATACGAGCCGGGCTCTTATTCCAAAGCAAGAAGCCAATAGTTGCACCGGCTGTTACTGAAGATAGGGCTGCGATCATGTATTGGTGGCCGCTAAAACCTAGAACAAATAGCGCACTTGTCGTTACGGCAACTGTACCGGCAGCGCCGCCATCTAGATTGTCAAAGAAGTTAATTGAATTACTTATTCCAACTACCCAAACCACAGTAATTAACGCATCGATAACTTTTGATCCAGTTGCTGTACCAACAGTGTTTTCAGAAATCAAAATCCAGGCAGTAAAAATTCCAGCCAGAGTCTGCACCGCAAATCTTGGACCTGGGCGAAGGTTTTTCATATCATCCCAAAGTCCAATAAGTCCTAAGACAAAGGCGGGAGCTAGTACTGAAGTCATCAAGATTAAATTCTTCGAACTAAAATCTTTATAGAAAGCTGTTGAGTATGAAACTACGATGATTCCAATAATTATTGCAACGCCACCTAAATAAGGCACCGGCTCTTTATGGGTCTTATGCGCTGAAGTCGGAGCGTCATAAATCTCTTTGTTAATTGCGATCTTTCGCATGATGGGGGTTAGAAACCCGACAAATACGAAAGTTGCGACAAATAGTAAAAAGTACTGAAAGTGCGTAATTGCCATATTTAAAAATTAACCAGCAGAACCCGAAGGACCAGATTTGCGACGAAACATCTTTGGTGCATTTGCACCAGCTGCGCCTGCAACTTTAGAACCAGAAGCTGGACCACCTTGAACTCCAGTGTTGTGCTTGCCTTGTTTCTTGGCCAGCGCCTCTAGCATCTTTGCTTTCGCATCAATTGTCTTGTCATCTGGCTTCTTATCAGTCATTTCTTTTATCCCGTTTCTTTACTTTTCTTGAAATTTAATTCTCAGAGTTATTAGCACCGAGTAGTGCTTTAACTTCTGATTCCTTATAGCGGCGGTGGCCACCTAAAGTCTTGATCGCAGTTAGTTTCCCAGCCTTTGCCCAGCGAGTAACAGTCTTTGGGTCTACCCGAAATAGCGCTGCTACCTCTGATGGAGTAAGAAGTACTTCTTGCTCGGCGCTCATGTTGGCAATCGTAACCTGATTAAGTGGCTTGTTCATAGGCCGCTACGCGCCGCCAGCGTGAAATAAGGCGTTCATACCCGGTTCCCGCCCGTGTTCCATCTCCTTGTGAGAGGCCAGCAAGTGATAATTGAATATCTTCAATCGAGGTGTCTGCCTCTAGTCCCTGCTCACCTTCGGCAATTAGTGATTGCTCTAAGTAACCTGCAAGGCCGCCGTAATCAACTTCAACAATTGATTCTGGGTGAAAAAGTGACATCCATTCAAGTAGATCCGCAATCTCTTGTTCGATAGGGCCATTACCAAAAGATGCCACAACTGTTTGATGAGTGAACATGCAACGCTTTTTTGCA
>Ga0304729_1001941_pt1 | contig 12942 bp, 9 predicted proteins | sample C_131016_MF_Meta_FD_190475 | JGI IMG/M metagenome (GOLD analysis project Ga0304729, IMG submission 190475) | Freshwater microbial communities from Lake Croche, Canada to study carbon cycling - C_131016_MF_MetaG (v2) (version 2) | ecosystem: Environmental > Aquatic > Freshwater > Lake | place... | reverse complement strand
CTGAGTGGTCGTTGCGTTGCGGTTGATACGCCACCCATTTGTAGGGATACGGGGGTTATCCATCTGTGGGCCAGGGGTAAGGTATTTCAACTCATAGATAGAAAGCAAACTATCTGAGACTGCGCCCAAGTCATAACCATTGACTGTAGGGTTATATGTCAAATCTACTGTGCCAATTCCAAAGAGGGCATTAGCGGGAGAGGAAAGATCGCCTAAATCTGCTCCTAATGCTTTCCAAATTTCATCATCAGTAAAGCGTGGGGCAACACGAACCATACTTCCTAACGCTGCATTAGCATCAGTTGAACCATCTTCGCCACCTGAGACTGTCGCAGTTTGACCATCTACTGACCAGACATAAAAAGTATTAGTGCCAATACATAAACGCGCACCTTGGCGAACACCATTGAGAGCATACTTAAAATAGAGGACACCACTACCTGCGACATAGGCAACAGAAAGTTTATTGCGTTCCTCAGAAAAGCCGTTGAGCAAGTAAGAGCGAGTTGTGTTAATCCAATCATTTCCAGAAGTCATAGATTCACCGGTGTCGTATTAGGGGTCAGCGCACTATTGCCTGTTGCTTGCTCAAAAGCGTCTAACGCAGTTTTAATTTCCCCTGCCTTGCCTTCCATGATGTGACCTGTCTCAACCTCAAAACGGGTTTCAGCTCGTGCTGCGAGTTCTGCTGAGCCATCAATACGAGGCGGTTGTAGCCCCTGTGCGCGGAGTTCTTTATATGCTGGCATATCTTTAGCCCAACGCTTTTCACGGGCTTCTGTAGCCTCACCGTTACCATTACGAGTAGGGGAAGTTCCTAAGCCAAAGCCGATTGTCGAAATTTTGCAGACAATACATCCTTCAACAAAAGACTCATGCTCGCTATGATCCATCAGAATATGTCTCCCGTCAAAGTACCTTGATTGTATCAGTTAAGAAATGTTTGCGCCGTAACCAGCAGAGGTCAGCACGATTGCTTCATCAGCAGTAATAGTGTAGGAATGACCCCCATAGTAAACCTTTTTAACGCCTGGGGTAATGCTTCCATCGCGGTTAGTACGAGCCTCCCAGAGTGGGGGCTGTTGCTCGCTGATGGTGTTATCGGTATAGACCCAGACATTTGCACCCTTGGGGATAGATGGCTTGAAATAACCAAAGGGGCGCTGTTGCCAGAGGGGAACATTCGGGGTAACAACGGGAACCATAACTCTTGATGGTGGGGTAAATGTAGGCACGATTCTCCTTAATAGAACTAAGAGTAGAGGGGAGTGAGAAAGGGATTAAGCACTCCCCCCTACCGACCTAGTTACTGTCCGATTGAAGAAGCAGACTCAATGCGGTACATGGCAGCCTGACGGAATACTCCGTAGCCGACAAAGTGCTTCCAGCCAACGCCTGTGAAACGGCGAAGTACATCTACCACTGGAACATCAACGATCTGAGCTTGCTCGCCGTATCCGCCACCAGTTGAGAAAGCCTTGGCAAGAGCCTGACGGCCCATAACCAAAGTTCCATAAACATCTACGGATGCAGCAACAAGAGCAAGTGAAGTTCCAACATTACAGGTTGCAGTCTTACCAGTAATATCAACAGTAAAAATTGTTGTTGAAGTAATAGCAAGAACTGTGAACTGAGCGTTGAAGCCAAGTTGTGAAGTTGAACCTGTACCAGAAGTAGCAGTACCGCCTGAGATTGTTACTGTGTCACCAACGGCAAGACCGTGAACAGCAGAGGAAGTCAAAGAGGCAGTATTTGTTGCAACTGTGATTGTGCTGATTGTCCAAGTGTTTACGCCACCGTCAGAGAACAAAGGTGCGCGAGGTGATTCCATGAACTGAACGCCTTGGAAGTTACCGATTACACCATTGAAGATACCTGATGGGTCTGAGTAAACATGTGGATCAGACCAGTTAGTTCCACCAGTTGCTCCACGGAAATCGTATGAAGCGTCTGGGTGGATGATGCCCTTATAGACACCATTGAATGTAGCAACATTGTTCTTGCGAAGGTTTGCTACTGCGCGGCGTACATCGTTACCTGCAAGAGTATTAGTCTTGGCAAGTCCGGCACGAGTTGTTCCTGCTGAGTAAGCAACATTTGTTCCTGCTTGTGCGGCTGCACGAGCAATTCCGTCTGTTGAGATACCAGCGTTCCAACCAATAAGGTTGGCTGCAACTGGGTTTACATCAAGGAACGCTGTTGCGCCTAACTTTGATGTAAGTTGAACTGCGTTACCGTATTCCAAAGGAGTTACGGTGACATAACTATCAGCCATAGCGACTGGAGTTACATCAGAAGTTTCTGTGAGTGCAGAAGATGCTTCTGCAAGTTCGGAAGCAATCGTGAAGGTTACAGAAGTACCACGGTTTGTAGCGTTAGTCGCTTGAACCTCGCAAAGTGAGTCATAGTACAACTCTGGGCGTAGAGCAAAATAAGCAAGTTGCTCGTACGCAGCTTTGGAGAGATCAAGCGAGCTGACCTGTGTTAATGCCATTTAGGTTTCTCGTTTCTTGATTGAAGGATTAGATCGGGAACCAGCCACCAGGCTGATCGCTAGTAATACTCACATTGTTAGCGGCGAGAAGTTTCAGGACTTCATCAGGAGACTGAGCGTTTCTAATTTCATCGAGGACGCTTGGAGGAACATTTGCTGTAGAACCAGATGAGGCTTGAGACACACGATCTAGCGAGGCTAGGTCATTTGCCACATCAGCAATTTGAGAAGTGGCGATTAAGCCGTACTCACCTGCTGCTGCCTTAATTGCTTCTACTGAAATTTCTCCATCGTATGCCTTGACGAACAGTTTGCCTGTTGGTGAGTTGAGGTCAATTCCCGCCTTCATAAGAGCAAGTTCACGCTTTGCAGCAGTGGCTTCCGCTTTGGCTTCATCGGCCTCACGAACCGCAGCCTTACCAGCCTTGGCTTGCTTCTCAAGATTGCGAACGAATTGCCTGCTATCACTAGAGGCATCGCCGTTATCTTCTGTATCTAAAACATCTGTATCGTTATCAAGATCGTATTCGCTCATTGTTTTCTCCAAATTCCGTGTCGCGCACCTACCTTGGAGGGTGGTACGGCGGGGCTAAGTAGTGCATGATGTAGCCGAAGCCAGCAACGACACTATGAAGCCATCATAGGGCGTAGCTTTTCTTACCTCGCCGTTTTGCTGAGGCGGTTCAGCGTTCGTCTTTACATGGTCTAACCCGACGAGGAACAGACAGGGAACACAAGGGGCCAATAAAGAAAGTCTATACATTTTGTTAGCAAATGTCTAGTGGTACACTAAATGGAAGCGCCCCCGAGTCGGAATAAGCGATTGGTTTCTTGGACTTCATATAGATCATTTGATAGCAATAGCTAACGGTGGCTCTGATACATTAGAAAATGTCAGACCTAGTCATGCTATTTGCAATCTTAAAAAAGGAATCAAGTAGCTAAGTTCGCTCCTGCGCCCACTACTCCTGCTGCTGTTGCTGCTGCGCCTCCGCCAGCCTGGAACTCTGCGGTACGGGTTCCCTGGACTTTCTTTAGTGCAGTTTGGCTTTCAGCAGTGGACTGGAAATTAGCATCAATCATCTGTTGGTTAGTAAGGAAGCCTGATACATCAGTACCAGGAAGTGCCTGACCAAACTGTTGCATTTGAGCCATCGTGCCGAAGCCAGCCGCCGCACCTGCTTGGCTAATCCCTTGGGCTGCAAGGGCATCTGCCTGGGCTTGGGTAACTGTAAGATTTTGCCTAGCGGCTTCTGCGTTAATTTTTGCTGATTGAACCTTTTGTGCGATAACAGATGAAGCAATCTGTGGGTCGAGCATATGAAGGACTATGTCACCCTCAGTTAGACCAAAACGGTCTTTAAGTTGCTGGAGGATATATGGGTCTTTATTATCCAACTCAAAACGAGCCGCATCAATTCTTTGTTGAACCTCATATGGAGATACATCTTTAGAAATAAGATCCCCCAATTTGGTTACATCGTTATAGACTGATTTATCTATACCGGCGCTAATCATTACATCCTTATACTTTTCCTCAGTAGCAAGGTAGGTAGCAGGGTCAAGAACTGCAAGCCCTTGGGCAAGGCGAGTCTTATTAGCAGAAAAACGATCCATCCATGACTTCGTAGATTGCAAAGCAAGCATGGCTGTTTGATTGTCATAACCTTTATTGACAATTAAATCATTATAGTCATTCCATAATGAACCAACCCCGTATTGGTCAAGAAGTGCTTTGCCAGCAGCAAGCCAGTTTTGTTGTTGTGCTTGCCCTGTTGCCGACAAACCATAATCTTGCTCGCTTGTTGTTCCATCTTCATAAGTAGTAACAATAACTTGATGCCCATTTTTAATAACAGTATTTGTTGAGTTTACTTTGCCGTGAGGACTAACTACTGGACTGCCACTACCATTACCACTACCGCCACCAACAGGAGTAATTAGGTGAAGCGACCACATACCACCCAACGCTGTATCTATCCAAACATATTTATGACTAGCATCTGGTGCTTTGGGTTCAACTGTTTTATCATGCATTGGATCAGAAGCACGAACGGATTTAGGAGTAACTACTGCACCACCACCGCCAGCAGAAGCAGAAGTTGCTACTGCACCCGTTCTGGAACCACTACTTTCTCCCCCAAAAGGAACGGCAGAGAGCGTACTTATTCCTGGGCCACCATTTTCTCCAGCCATTTTAACTTACCTTTCCAAAGGATTTCAGTAATGAACCAACACCACCCATAATTGTATCTCGTGCGTTATTAGTACTTCCCCAACCTGGTTGAGATTTGACTAACTTCTCAAAGTCATACAAAGCCATAGGCTTTTGATTTGCAGGATCAGAACCAATCATGGCATCGTGAACCATCTTGCCGTAACCAGTAGTCGAACTTAGATCAATTTGACCAGTAGGAATTTCAAGAAGGTTGGCAAGAGTATTGATATAAGGAGCAGCCAATGATTGAACTGTTTGACCAGCATCAAGTGAAGGGGCAAATGCCTGATAGGTACTTTTAGCCTTTTGGAGTAAATCTGATTTCCATGTATCAATAGTTGATTTACCAAGAAGGATAGATTGCGCTGCGCCACTAAAATAATCAGAACCCATTTTAGATGGATCTCCTGATGGAGGTAGAGCATAAGCGCCCATTCCCATTTGACCAGCATAGGCTTTCAAGTCCATGTTATCTTTTGCAGCTTGACCACCTGGAAGGGAAAGGTTAATCGCTCCCTTAGTGGCAATAAACTTTTGCAGTGCTTCGCCGTTGGCAAATGAAGGGTCATTAGAATGGTCTAAAGCCCATTGAGTAACAGTGCCTTCTGTACGCGCTACATCAGTGGCGGTAAAGGTTCCATTAGGGCCAGTAGGTTTAATCTCTGGGCCAATATCTGCGGCAGTAAGTGACTCACCCATAGAGACTGCAAGAGAGGCAATATGTTCACGCATATTGTTATAGGAAGTGGCATAAGTAGAAGGAGTTTTAAGGCGTGTCAATTCTTCTTGTTGAGCAGAAGCATCAAGACGATTAGCCCATGCCGTATTACCAAGTTCTAATGCAAATCTTGCAGCAGACCAGTTAGCCCCAGGTTTACTTGCATCATTAAATAACTTAGTCAATGACGGGTCAGAGTTGATGAAGGCTAAAGTAGTACCATACTTAGCAAGAAAATCTGCTTGGGTAAGCGCGGGAATCTTTGGTGGAGCAACCCACTTCTTGCCATTCCATGTAGAACCTGTAGGAATAGTTCCAGTGCCAGGAATACCAGCACTGGCAGGGGGTGGTTTAATAGTTTTAGGAGGGGTAACTGTTGGTTTAGTTCCAGTTCCAGTACCACCAGTAGGAAAAAATAATGACCCAGATTTATCTAAGGTTGTTGCAATAGGAGTAACTAATTTATTTAACTTATTTTGAGCATCAGAAATCTGTTTATCAAGTTGAGTAGTATTGTCACCAATATCTATTGCGCGTTGGCGTTGATCTTGTAAATCTGCTAAATCAGATTTAACTTGTGTTGCCTGGGATGCAATATCTTTAGCGGTTTTGGTTGCGGTGGCAGTAGTTTTTTCTTGTTGAGAAACTTTGCTATATTCAGTTTGAGCTGTTGCGAGGGTTGTACGAGTTTCTTTAAGTCTTGCTACGCCATCTTTATATTCTTGTGAAGTAGTATCAAGGCGGTCATTAGCATTTTGTTGATGTTCCGCTATGGTTGCTAATTGAGTAATCTGCAATTTCCAGTCTTCTGCTGTCTTAGGTTTTAAGCGAACAGGTGCATCTGGTTTTCTTCCCTGTTCCCTTAAATCTGCTTCTGCGGCTTTAACAACATCGCCCCAAGTTGCATAATCACCAATGATGTATCTACTGGCAAGTTTGCTAACATTACTAATTTCAGAATTAGCACCATGTTGTTTTGCTTGTGCGTTAGCCCAAGTGAGAAATTCTGTTGTTTTCTTAGTAGCCATTAGTACAGACCTCTCGACTTATTGATATAACTTTGGATTGCATCCATGTAGGTAGTAGCCGAAGTATAAGCCTTAGACTCGGCAGAGCCGTTAATAAGATTTTGGATAAAGCTAGACTCTGATACCCCTGTAGATGTATCAGTACGGTTAGTTTGATTAGTTAAACTATCAACAGTTCCAGAACTATATGAAGTTGGATGAGTCAGCGCATACTGCGTGTAGGCTTCATGGGCTTTTTGGATTTCTGCTTGTGTAGCATCGCGCCCCATAAGAGATTGATATACAGTATTAGTAATAACTTGAGTTGTATTATAGTCAGGACGATCAATACTTTGGGAGGAACTAGGAACCTTTTTACCTTTTGCGGTAGGCCCAGTTCCAGAAGCAGTTGGTGTATAACGATTAACATTAGCACCACCCGTAGGGCTATCTAAAGTTCCCCTACCGGCACTAGGAAAAAATAATCCTTTACTATCTGCCATTATGATAACCTCCTAAAAACTGAATTTACTACTGAGTTCAAGCGTGGTTCTGATGCAACGATTGTATCAAGATAGTTGTTCCAATTTTCTTTTTCAGTGGTAACGGCATCTTGCCCATAAAGGGTAGTAAGTGTCGCAAGGGATTGAATATGAACCATGTAATCCCGAAGAAGTCCACCTACTAGGTCTGCTTGTGCGCCCGTTGGGGGGGTCTTGGAACTAAAAAGATTGGCTAATTGGGTAACAGCATGTTGGGCATTTTGGGTTCTTACTGGCGAGGAATAGTCTGCTTGCCAGATTGGGTTCATTGAACCATAGTCTTTTATGAAAGCTGACCAAGCTGAACGCTCATCAGTCTGAGATAGACCAGCCTTAGCCAAATCTGCCATAGCCTTATCGTGAATAGGCTTTTGGGAGTAGATATAGTTATTGCCAGCAGCAATATAAACTGAGTTCATAAATTCTTCTGGCGTTTTATTGCTTCGGAGGTGCATTTTAATAAGTTCATCATGGATAGCCTGGGCATCACCAGATAAAGTAGTTGTTTGGGGTATTAAGAAGGCAGCACCAGCGCCATTGACGGAGTCAATAAGAGCTTTATGGGCTTCAATCCAGTTAATAGCCTCAGTGGTATAAGGCATCATGGCTCCAGGTATAGCAGCCTCAGTCTTTCCGACAGTATAAGAAATCGCCTGCGAACCATGCTTACCAAGGAATATCCCAAGTGCTTCGGCAAAGGTATTATCCTTACCTGTAACGGCTGACTTCTGCTTCATAAGAGCGTAGAACTCATCACGAAGCCCTAAGTCCTCTTGGGTGATAGCGGGGGATAACGGACTCCAAGTGCTAACAAGTGCCTTCATCCAAAGAATTGAACGGGCATTGTTTTTAATACGATCCATAAAGGCTGCCTTCTCAGTGGGAGAAGAATCAGGGGAAGGCATTTGACCGTGATATTGAGCAGAGGCAATAGAGGCAATCATGGCATTGTAGAAAGAAGATTCTTGTTCATTAGCAGAAAGGGCCTTGAACGCATTACGCATTGGTGAGTTAGGGATAAGTTGATCTATAAGGGAACGATTGAATCCTGCCCCACCTACTATGCCCTTGATATAACGGTCTAAAGTTGGGTCAAGCGCACCCAAAGAGTTAAGAGCAATAGAGGCAAATGGGGATACCCCTGGCATTGTTAATTCAGGTAGGACGGTACGCAAAGATTGTAAATTTCCGGTAGCGGTAACAGGCAGACCAGTAACAACGGGAATACCAAGCATACCTAGACCATTGATAACTCCCGCACCGAGTTCACCAACGAGAGGAATGTTGATATGCTTTTGACCAAGAGAATCAGTCTCTACGAAACCAGGGTCATTGAGTCCTTGCTGGACAAGCTGATATTGCCTAAAAGCTGCGGGGTTAGTTGTAATAAGAGTTCCAGCTCTACGCATTGCCTGTTCTTGGGCAAAGTAGAAAGGAAGATAGTTTCGTACTAATACGCCAAACTGAGTACGCAAAGCAACATTGTGGATCTGTGGAAGCATCGCATGAGTAGCACGAATCATAGCAATTCGTAACGCTTCATCTTCGGAGAAGAAACCCTTTGCTACAGCATCATCCATGCTTGCTAATTCATTCTTCACATGGTTAAAGAAAAGTGGTTCACGGGAAAGGTTATTGATGATGGGGTCAATAACAGACTTAAATCCTCGGTTAATAACTCTTTGGAGAAGATTATCTCCTGGAACCATCTCATATTTTTCCCCTGATACTGCGCGAGGCTTTAATGCAAAATCAAGATTCTTAATGTAGTCAAGACTTGGTTTTTTTCCGTCGGCAACCATAGTAAGAAGTTCTTTATTTACATCACCATTAGGCCCAACAAAAAGATTAGAGGAAATATCTACTCTACGATGAGCAAAATTAACAGGGTTCTCTGTCTTAAAACCAGCAAGAACTCGGCGTTCATCACGGTAAAGGTCAAAGCCTTGTGGAAGGTCTGCACCAAAACCTGTAGGGTTAGATGGATCATATTTCTTTTTAAGGATATTGGCTAGGTCGCGTTGCTCAACTGCTTTTACTGCATCTTCTAATCCTTTACCGCTATTAAGTTCTTCTAAAAGATACTTAGCATGAAGTCTTTGTGATTCGCTACCAACAGCATGATGAAGATTAGTAAGGTAATGAAGGTCATATTTGCTATCACCAGAGGCAACATTCTCAAATATGCCAGTAGGAGCAACGCGCACACGCTGACCGTTTTTAGTAAGAATTGCAGCAGCACCATCAAATTTTGCAGTAAGTTTTTTATCTGATTGTTGTATGAGATCAACAATCTTACTAAGGCGTTCTTGCGCGTCTCCATCTAATCCGTGACCTGTAAGGGTCGCACCAGTGGACATATGACCTTTGGTAGCAATAGCAATACGAGAAGCAAGTTCAAGGTCTTTCTCTGTAGCAAGAACATTAAGAACTTTAGAGATACCCTTACGAACCTTTTGACCTGTTGCTTTGGTTGCTTCTTGCTTTAACCAATCTGCCGCATTGGTAGCAGTTCCAGCCGAAAGTGCTTGCATGGCATTATCAAGGATTGCCGAATCTTCGCCTCTGGCAAGTTTAACATTCATCTTTGCAGCAGAGTCAGCAATTTTGGCATGAGCAACATCAAGTCCACCAAAGCGGAATATCTGTGGGATAAGTTCAGATGCAGCAATTCGCAAACCAAATCCACCAGTAAGAAGGGCTAATGGCTTAAAAATGCCATCGGTATAATGCGCTGCCCATTCATCTACTTTTCCATAAATTTTTCCATAAGCACTCGTTTGACGCATGGCAAGTTTAACTTGACGAAAATCGGGTATAGCAAACTTGCCAGCATGGTCAGCAATTACACCTTGCATATGAATACCAGTAGGAGTTTCAGCTTGGGAGGCAAAAGAACCTTTTGTTCGACCAAAACCGTAGTTGCCTAATTCAAGGGGAGTATCCATGTGCATCTTTACTTGATTTGCTAACATCGCTACAAAGTTTGGATCATCAGGTATTCCAGCAGCCTTGGTCATTTCTGTAACCATGCCAGAATAAATAGCTTTTTTATCGCCTATATCTCCCAATACAAACTCAGCAGTTTTTTGACGAGCCATGCGCTCGCCCATTGAATAACGAGCAATACGATAAACTACTTGTGCGGCTCCACTATCTTCTGGATTAAATTCTTGGGTAGCGATTGATTTAAGGTTATCATCAACAATATAAGGAACATAACCGCTAAAGGTTCGCACTTTACCTGCTACCGCTGATTTCCATCCATCTTCTAATTCTTTACGGGCAGTAGAGTCAAATGGGTTTAATGCTTTAATAGCACGAAAAGCTACTGGAGTATTCCAAGTACGATCTGGTGCAGTGACAACCGTAGAAGCAATAGCACCTGTTGCCTCATTTTGTGTATCTACGATTGTCGCAGCGTTAGTCTTTCTAGGAAAGAAAAAGTTTGCTTGATTTGCTTTAAGATAAATTTCATCACTTGCATCACTTTGACGAAGTTTGTCAGAAACTTTTGATACCGCAGCGCGAAGAACAGTGCGAGAAGGAACCATATCTGCACCAGCAGTAGCGTGCATTTTAGCAAAATCTTCATCCCATTTAGACCGAAGAAAAACATTATGGATTTCTTGAGCAGTGATCTTCTTACCTGCTTCTGGAGCAATAACTTTTGCTATGCCTTGTAAACCAGGATACTTGGAAACGATTGCTCCAATACCTTCTTTGCTATTGGCAAGATCAGCAAGTTCATTTAATGCACGATGATATTGTTTGCCAGCAGAACCAAAAGCAGTATCTATTAAATTAGTTTTTGTTCCCGCTTGATATAATTTATCTACTTGGTCAGCAGAAAACATACGAAGGCTATTGCGCTCAAAGAAGTTATCAATGCCAATTTTCATTTGGGGTGAAACCCAACCCGTTACAAAGTCTTTTATCTTTGTACTTTTACCATTAAGAAATATATCTCCAGAGCGAACTCCTGTGCGAACTGCACCAAGGGCAACAAGTGGATCAAGGGCAAAGACTGATGCAACATCACCAAGACCCGATACAGTTTTGCCTAAGCCGGTATCAGTATTTTCTAAAGTACCAAGTCCAGGTAATTGTCCAAGAAGATGAGAAAAATCTCGACCCATTGAAACTTTGTAATTTGGGTTCTCTGAATCAGCGAGAGATTTATCATAAATCTTTTGTCCTAAAAATTTGCGTTCGATAGTTCCTGCTGTTGCTGCACCTAATGCGGTTCCCCCTGGCCCAAGAAATGAACCCAAGGCTGCACCGCCGGCAACAACGCCAGTAGCAAGAAGCCCATTAAAAATTCCATAATTAGTATAAACCGAATGAATATAACGATAATCGCGTTGAACTTCTTGAAGTGGTTTATTTAACCAATTAAGACTGCCCATAACAACCTTGGCTGCTCCACCAAAAGTTTTTTGCCAAAAATTTGTGTTGTCACCCTGGGCTGCATTATCAGAAGTAACCTGTTGAAAGTTAGAAGTATTGGTCGCATGAGCAAGGGTAGGTGCTGCAATTATTGGATTAGCGGATGTAATAACGGTATGAGCAAGAGAGGGATTACTCGTAAGGGATGGATTATCTGTTAGCGCAGTATTTATTGCGTTAGTGTTTCCAGTTCCCGCCATTTAGAAAGCTCCATTGATTCTCGATGCTAGGTATAGAAGTGCTGGGGAAGCGTCTGGGGTTTGCGCTAAATCTTGAATCATTGTTTTAGCAGTTTGATATTGGTTAGGAATTGCATTTTGTGTATGCAAAACATCTGATCCCATACCTGCACTATTAGGAACTCCATCAGTAACGGGGTTATTAGGAAAATTTGTATTGGAAAATAATGGAGTTAATGGAACGCCTGTAGTCGGTTGTCCTTGTTGTTGTTGTAATGCTTGACCTGGGCCTTGGTCGCTACCTAGGGCAGGCCCAGGTTGATTAGCAATAGGCAAAGCCTTCTGTGCATCTAGTTGTGCTTTTGCAGAGCCATAGGCTTGACCTGATGCGGCTTGTGCAGCCAATTTTTGTCCAGGTTGATTTGATGGTTGTGCTGCTACAACATTTTGACCACGAAGATCAGTACGATTTGCATATGCGCGACCTGTTACGCCATCACGCTTTCCGCCTGCTCTAGGCATTATCTACCGCCTAACGAAGCCAGCAATTCTTGAAGTCCTGGTTGTGGTGCTTGCCCTGGTGGTTGTTGTGCTGGTTGTTCTGCACCCATACCTGGTGCGCCGAGTCCTGGCATTGTTTCTGGTGCGCCAGTAGGTGCGGGAGTTGCTTGACGGGCCTGTGCTTGTTCGTGAATCTTTGTTACCGCCGCAGCCAAGTCCATCTTGTCGCTGCCGACCAAAGCCACAATAGCAGCCACATCGCTAGGAGGAATTGCACCTTGTGAGGCTTGCGTTTGGATTGATTGCAAAAGAGCTGCTTCGAGGCTTTCCGAGATAACACGATCTTTCTCCGCTTCTGGGTCAGAAATAAATGGGTCAATTTCTTGTGCAGTCTGCTTAGACATAATGCCGATACCAATGCGTTGTCCAAGTCCGACTACGAGTGAGTTAGCATCTGCGCCAGAGTGTGAGTAGGTAACAACATTGTTGTCATCCTCAAAGTCTTTGTTAGGAACATAGTCCACATGACCTTTAGCCCCGCGTGAGGAAACATAGAAGGACTTGCGCTCGTTACCAAAGTAAGTTTTAGCAATAGCGATAGCGCGTTTGTTTTCCTCTTGCAAGGATGCTGCAAAAATCTCTTGTGCTTCTTGAATAGGGAAATCAACAACGGCTGAAAGAATTGCATCACCGCGCTTGCCTGTACGCACATTAGAAGTGGATTCTCCACCAAACTCAGCAGGAGTACCAGAGCCAATGCGTTGCGCTCGCTCGATTCTATCCATCATTCCATTGGTGGCAAAGCCTGGGTTAGCTGCCATCTCTCGAATATCT
>Ga0304729_1001935_pt1 | contig 12970 bp, 14 predicted proteins | sample C_131016_MF_Meta_FD_190475 | JGI IMG/M metagenome (GOLD analysis project Ga0304729, IMG submission 190475) | Freshwater microbial communities from Lake Croche, Canada to study carbon cycling - C_131016_MF_MetaG (v2) (version 2) | ecosystem: Environmental > Aquatic > Freshwater > Lake | place... | reverse complement strand
TAGTGTTACCATTACACCATTCCCGAACAACATGGCGGAGCATGTAGGAATCGAACCTACTCACCCATTGCTGAATGACAGATTAGCAATCTGTTGCCTTAACCGGTCGGCCAATGCTCCAATTTGGTGGAGGATAGGAGATTCGAACTCCTGACTCTAGAATGCAAATCTAGTGCGTTCCCAATTACGCCAATCCCCCGAATTTGGGTCGAAGTATGAGAATCGAACTCATGATAGCGGAATCACAACCCGCGGTTTTGCCACTAAACTAACTTCAACATAAATGCTCTGGCGCCCCCCGGCGGTAATTATAGTGTATCAGAAATTTCGTCAAGTTGCCCCAACTAGTCTATTCATCACTTACACCCTCCACCCGCTTCCCGACAGGGACCGCTATCGTGTTGCTAACGCCGGTTAGGTTAGACCGCACATACAATCCATGTTCTATCATGGCCTCTGTGTGAAACTTTTCGTTTCAGAACCACCCGTGCTTGTCACAGCACTTCTCATCGTCTGGGTCAGACTATCCAGTGACGCTGGAACGTTTGGTGGAGACGGATGGATTCGAACCACCGTGCTGTTAAGAACAGATTTACAGTCTGCCGCAATCGACCTCTCTGCCACATCTCCAATTTGGAACAACGGGAGGGATTTGAACCCCCGGCTTTACGGATTTGCAATCCGTTGCATTGGACCACTCTGCCACCGTTGTATTGTTTTGGTACTGGGTACGGGATTCGAACCCGTGTGAATAGCGTGAAAGGCTACTATCCTAGGCCTCTAGATGAACCCAGCAAAATTTGGCGGTCCCAAGGAGAATCGAACTCCTATCAACGGCGTGACAAGCCGCTATACTGACCATTATACTATGAGACCAAAATTATTGAAAAATGTTTGAGTGCCAATTTATGCGTCCGGGGCTTCCGTGCAATAGCGTATGGCTAGTTATATCAGGACCTGTCCCACGCCAGTTAGGCCCGCATAGTCGACACGTCTGCCGACGATACCTATTTTTCATCTCAAACACTTATCAATAATCTTATAAGACTATTTTAAAACACGCTCGGGGAATCATTGTGGATCTTATTCTGCTTGGCTTGCGAGGACAAGTCACCACGATCATTACTGCCAGACGATCCGCCGCTTTTCTGAAACTGCAAGCAGTCTCGGCTTCATGACTGATAGCAAGTGGGCACCCGCCGGTACCAATTCACTTCTACCAATGCCACTAACGGGTCTGGTAACCCCAAATGTGTTTTAAAATAGCAACCCTCTCGGGTTACTACAAAACGACTTAACTTTTTAAAGAACGTTGTTAATTACTTAACTTACTTCTATTGTAGCATCAACACCATTTCTTTGCAAATCTGGTTGTTGTTTTTGCACAACACGTCGTTTTCTGTAACCAAACGATGCCAATTACTTAACTTGTTTCTATTGTAGCACCGATACCATTAGAGTGCAAATTGTTTTGTTGTATTTAGACAACACTTAAATACTATATGAACATTAAAGTTATTGACGATGCAGTCCCAGAAACATTGCGAAACCAGGTTTGGGACTATTTACTAGACCAAACCTGGCACATACAATACAAACAAGATAAAAGTGTAGCGACCTATATTCCAAGGAACGACGGATTAGATTTTCCACATAAAAATCCACTGGCGGTACATGGTACTAGCGTTGCACGGATAGCATTTGCTGCAGATGCCAAGTACCTAAAAGCACGGCACGGTATTATTAATACATTATGGGAATCTATTAATGCGGCACTTGACGGGCAATACGAGCTCACTGGTTCCCCCGAAGGTGTCCCGGGCAACTTACAAGCACGTACTGCGGTCCCGGGCAACTTACAAGCACGTACTGCGGTCCCGGGATTAGCGGCCGGATGGCGTGTTTATACTAATGCTCAGTATCAAGAAACGATCAAACACAGTCACGGTGTACATAGAGATACTCCAGACTTAAATGATGCAACAACTGCTACCATTCTTTATGTTGCCAACTTGGCCTGGTATCCCAGCTGGTTTGCTGAATGTGTATACTACTCAGATCGCGCCACTGGCGATCAACAACAATTCCAAACAGTTGATGCAGATGCACAACGCAGGGACTTTGATCTAGGATGGGCAGAACAGATTGTAAGTCCTGTCACAGGACGTATCATTGCATACGACGGTCGCACACTTCATACCACCCGTCCGGCAGCAATGTGGGCAACCGAACCTCGAGTAATGGTGGCTTTTAGAACTAAATTAAGTAGATGAGCCTGCTTCTTGTGCCGCAATAGTGTATCGCATATCTATTGCTTCTTGTGGGACCGGAGTTAGATACTCAAACTTCTCTGGTATTATTTTAGAGTCCACAATGGTTACGTCGTGTATAGATTCATTGTATTGATTAATCCATAGTATCCACTCGGATGCTGCTTCGTAATTGGTGAAATTTCTAATTACAGTTACATGATCTGCCTTATAATAAGTTTCACCATCAGTTTTTCCTGCTGCTATCATTTCTGCAATTTTAGTTTGAATAGGCGATACATAATCGGGCCCGTTGTCAAATAATTTATGTAAAATCTTTTCGTAAGTGATTTGTACGCTGTGTGTTAATTCCATTGTCTTCTCCAGAAGTTATACTGTATTTATACATCATTTTGAACAATACGCTAGATTCTGGCGGAAGTGGTAGGATTCGAACCCACGGACCTTTTCAAGTCTTTAGTTTTCAAGACTAACGCAATAAACCAGACTCTGCCACACTTCCGTATTCATAAACACACTGGTCCTTATCGATCCGGTCAGTGGATCCGCGTCAGAACCTGTGTTCCCGCCGCTTTTGTCATCCGATGTGTTTATGAATACCCCTTATTGCCAAGGGATATGACGGGGTTAGTACCCCGCCCAGGAGTCTATTGTTCCACAAATGGAACTCCATGTATCCTGTCCGCCCGTTCGCTACTTTTATAGTGTGTAGCAGAGTCCTCGTTACTCTTGACCACTCGGTGCTTATTGCTTCAAGCGTCTAGCAATTTCTACTAGATCCTTGACATGTTGCTCGGCACGCTTAACTTTTGCTTCTATTAGAGCAAGCCTTTGTTCTTGAGAGAGAACATGAGACCTTTGCTCAGTTAGTTTTTCTTTTTGTTTGTTCTCCATTTTCAGCTCCTATAATGAAAAACCCCAGGGTGTTTAGTCCAGGGGCTCTAGTTAAAATACTTGTATGTAAGATATGTTAACTGCAGCCCCCGCTTGGTTCACGATCACTATTAATCATTGTTGATACGGCGAACACAGACCAATAGGTGGATAAACCTAGTAGTGGTAGTGTCGGCTGCAAATGTTTAATACAATGTATCATAGTGTTTCTATTATAAGTTATTTATACCTTGTTGTAAAGTCTTTTTGGACAAATGTTTATTCTATGTAGTGATCTATAGTGCGTATACTCTTTAACCCAATTAAAGTTTTATCGTCTGTTGAGGTCATTAGTTGATCCTTTGGGGTTTCTACTTGACCTGTTTGTTTTGCCAGTACCAGGGTTTTAAATATACCATTTTTGTATTTCTTCATTACATCGTCCAAACTATGTGCCAATGTATCGTCACGAGTATTAACTATGCGACTACCAGTATGTTTGCCTTCTGAAAAAGTCCATTGTTTCCAAAACGGATATAGTATGTGATTTATGTACTCCCAACTAGTTCTTTCCCCGCTCTTGCGTACTAATATATTTTGAGCCTGTTCTGTCCGATACGGGGTTTGAAAATTGGTACTATCAAAGTAATCCAGACAACGAGAAATTACATGTGCCTGTTTAATAACAATTTGCGGTAAGTCCGGGGTCCAATAAAAAAACTCATCGTAAAACGGCAAGTCTCTGAAATAATGTTTATGCCCAAAAAAGCTGCTGAAGTCATTGAAACGAAAAACCCATTTTTTATCTTGGCCCAACTGGCCTAATTTCAACGGTACCTTGTCCACCCCGTGAATTATACAAACCCGCTTGCCTGCATTATGTAGATCTCTATATTTGTCAATGTAGTTGACCCCATAATAGTGCATGATACTGAACGGTACCATATGATATGTTAGATCTTGATATGCGTCAAATTTAAAACTAGAGTCATTGAACAACCGTGTTTGTATGTCTCTAATTTCTAACAATCGATATTCGCATTCAGGGTGGGCTTTTTGATATTCTGTTACCTCTGGTAAGGCCACACGGTATACTTCAGAGCTAATTCTACTGTCACGGTTCCTATAACTAGAATCAACAAAACTTACTATTTCATCCAATTGTTCGCCGGCATGCTCAAAACATTTTAATATGTTGTTGCTATCGGCACCACCGCTGTACATCAACACTACATAATCATATTTTGCACGTAGTTGACGAACACGTTCTACATACAGTTCTAATAAACTTGATGTGGGCTCTAATTTAGGATTAGCAGCAGCATAAACTTCATCGTGAAATATAAATTTTACTTGTCCGCGATTATTTCTGTTGGCCTCTAATGCTAAAATTGGATGATAAAGTGGAACCGGGTCGTTGCCCACCAAGTAGTGGCCAAATTGACTCCACTTATCTTCTTTAATTAAACTCGACACTTATTTTAATTTAGGTTCAACTGTCTTATCAACTTCTTCTTGCGTCACAAATCTTGGCGGCAAGTCATGTGAAGCATCATCGTAGCGTATCCAAGTAATAGGTTTCCAGTACTTGCTACAAAGATTATTGATTACTAGTATGGCCATTGCCACTACTATAAAACCTAAACAGGTTAAAATTGATCCGGCTAAAAATACTGCCGCTTGATCCATGTCCATGTGTATTTCCTTTTTGTTTGGTGCGTCGAACAGGGCTCGAACCTGTGACCCAGCGATTATGAGTCGCTTGCTCTAACCAACTGAGCTATCAACGCTGTGTGTTTATTATATATAAAATGTCATTGCGTGTCAAGCAATTAGTTACGATATCCGCGCTGGTCGTCCGGAGACTTTCTTTCGCCAGACTTGGCAGCACCTTTGGGACGCAGGCCGCCTATGCTGTGTGCAGTTCCGATTTCCTTGGCCTTTGCATCTAGTGCAGGTGCACTTGAAGACACAGGTTCTTGTCCCATGTCATCGGCAGTTTTGTTTGGGTCTAATTCAAAACTTAATCTACCATAGTTGGGATTACCGGCATAGCCTTTGCTTTTTACCTTGGCGTCACCGTGTATCTTTGCTGGCCAAAATGCCTCAGTTACCAGCACATCACCCTTGATGTTGGAGTACAATTGAATAAAGTTGTAACCCAAACTTTCAATTATACCTGCACGTAAATTTTTAATTGTGCGTCCATCGTTTACAATTTTAACCATGTCCGAACACACCGCGTACCAAGCCTTACCACCATCAGTTGCAGTATTTTTCTTTACTTGATCGCCAAGACGTTTGGCAAACAAATTGAACAAGCCTTTGGCCATGGGCTTTTTGGTTTTAAAACTTGTTTGGCATGCATTAATGGTTGCAGCATCAAATGGCATCATATTTTTATACGCAGCAGGTATGGTACTGGGGTGATTTTCCAACAACCAATTCATAATAATAAACGGTTGCTCAAACATGGTATAACTTTCGTCATTGGCTACTGTGTAGAATTCATAAAATTCAGGATACTTTTTTCGTACATCGTCGGGCACTTTTAAACTGCCCATGCTGGGTGCAGCGCCGTGACCTGCAGCCTTACTGCTGATTTTAATAGCATGACCAGTCGAATCGTTGACAACGCTAAAACTGTCGGCCAAGGGATTTGCAGTATCTTTGGGGAAATACATGATCATTTCACTTAGACTGGTGCCAATAAATTCATCAAACTGTTGTCTATTGCCTTGTTTGAATGTGGTAGTTCCGGTAAGTAGTCCCAGAACACCCAAGTATTCACTCGCATAAACTTCAATGGCCTTGACTGCCGGCTTGGGCAAGCCCGGCGGTACGGTAGGCGGAGTCAGCATGGCAATGTGAGAAGCCATGTCTCTGATGGCCTCTCCGACTTTTCCCAGCTCGGCGATCTTTGGACTGTTGACAATTTGCTCGTACATCTCGCTTGCAGGGAATCCACCTGCTTTGAGAATATCTTGTATCTTATTGCCTATATCGTTGACTGCAACGTCGGTACTACCAGGGCTAAAAATGTCACTGCCTTTGAGCTCAATGGTTTCTTTTTCACTACTGCCAAACTCTACAGTTTTTTGCAACTCTGTGTTCTTAACTGTACCGCCATTGATGGTGTTAAACTTCTCCGGAACAATAGGACCTGTTGCCAACCAAGCCTTGGCTCGTTTAAGCTCACGTGGGTCGATTATGACTTCACCGCCCTTGACCAGTGTAAACGGACTGTTGTTGGCAATCTTATGCAAGAACAAGTCTTGCCTAGTAAAGGGTTTTTGCGTTTTGGGATTCAATGCCCCGGACAACTTGCCTGCAGGCAACTCTTTGGCATCTAGTTTTTTTTCGTTGAGCTGAATGCTTTCCAATAGGTCAATATAGTGGCGTAAATCGTTCATGTTGTATTTATTAATTCTTAGCCCAACGCCAGTCCTTGTCCAGCCAAGTGAACATTAATTCTTCTTGACGTACATGCCCGTATTTGTTTAAACTGGCCATGGCACTATCACTAATGAGATTTTTTTCTGCTAGATCAAACCACGTGGTTGCAGCAGGGTCCATGGGTGCATAGCTCTTATACACTGCCATATGTACCCACCCGTAATTGGGAGCCATGTATATATAGCAGTCCCTACAATCAAATCCACTCACCGCCAACATATACATCAACGTACATATATTATGATTGTAGTAACATCCTGAAAAACTTCGTGTCAGTATTCTATCATATTCGTAAGTCTGGGCTAGTGGCACATTCAATACCAACATGCCATTTGTACTCATTTGCTCGTTCCAAACTTTCAGAGTATTAAGTGGGTTTACGGCATATTGAAAACTGTCATGACTCCACATTAAATCTACTTCTCTAGGAATAAGAGGTTGTTCAAAGTCACCTTCTATGAACTTGATATTGTTGTGTGTTAATACTTCGTGCTCGACCTGCTTTATGTTTCGATCAACTGCATACACAAGGTAATCATGCGGCTCGGGAGGATCATCCCGAGTCATTAATGTTGCCCACCACCCCGCATCTAGGCCTGCACCGCAACCCATGTCGGCAACTACCTGTATGCTGTCCATAAAACTGTCATACTGATAAAGCATGTCTAGTACGTCTCGACTGTGTTCGTGACTTTCTAATGCGTTTCTAAATTGTGCCATCTGTTAATATATCCAATACTACTGTTTCTTTAAATTTTTTTAATCGGGGCTCAAGTTGGTGACATGCCTCGGCAATTTCCGTATCCCCGGCCCATGCACGTTGTGTTGCCAAATGACTGGCCCATGTAGCACAATTTTCTTTTGCTATCTCGACATCTAAGGCATTGTGATACGGACGAGCGCGACAACAGGCTTGATATTCTGCTAACAATTCGTCTGCTCGCTCTCGCCAGTCCATTATACTACAACATCCTCCATGCCTGCAGTTCTCAACCGAACCACATGTCCCAACATAAAGTTTTTACTCTCTACACCTTTCATCACACCTAACCATTTATTACGTACCAATGCTACTTCGTTGATGATAGTTTCCATATCAATAACTTCGTCTTCGGCTTCGGCATACTTTTCTGCATCTCTGCTAGTCAATGCTCGTGCGTATGCTTCTAAATATTTTTTATAATGCTTCTGTCTTATTTTACGCAATTGGATATTCAAGTAGTTTAATACTGCTTCAATCTCTTGCAGTTGATTAAATCTATATTCTGTTTGTCCAGGGAGATTACTCAGGGCACGTTCAACATTGCCTTGTATTTTAATTTCGCCACGGGCCACACCTAGTTCATTCTCGTAATAGTCGATGAACGCAGGTATCTGACTTAGATCGGCAACTACACGATTATACCACATATTTTGTTAACCAAGGAAAAGTTATACGCCAGTTAGTTTGCCGTCTACGATCTTTTTCGTTTAAAAATACCATTAAGTTATCAATCTCAATTTGATTAATTTCAGACATCTCAATTTCATTTGCTATACCCGACATATATTTGTATGCACGAACATCATCTTCGCTGTCCTTAGACATTGATTGTAACACAAGTGCAAAGTCTTTGTCAAATACTCCTGCACCAAATATATTTGGACGCATATAACTAGGGCCCGGTTCTGTAACACTAAAATAATGTCCAACAGGTCTAATCCGGCGCCATTGCGCTAATCGCTCAACGAGCTCGGGCATGGTCTTTATTGTTAGTGCCGATATTGTTTGATTTATATTCAACTTGATCCATTTTTGATTTAGTAAGTATTCAAAGTTTGCTAACCAAGTATTTAATTTTAATCCATATCGTACATATTCTTGAGCATCTCCCCAACAGTCAATACTTACCGTAATGTCAAAACGCTTTAATTTTCTTTTTGCCACTACATCTTTTATTCTATTAATCTTATCCTGCAGAATCTTTTTAGGAACCATTAGATTTGTAGTAATTTGAAACTCGCAGTCGGGAGCAGGAGAATTATCAACAAAGTCTAGAAATTTATCTAGTTGTTTTTGATAGAACGGTTCTCCGCCTAAAAAATGAAAACGCTCTAATTTGTTGAAGTTGTCTTGAGCCCAAGTCCAGAACGGTTCTTCTAAATCTTGTATGTGTTTTTGTTCTAGCTGCTCGAGGTGAACTCCACCTACATTAAAGTTACCAAACTTCGTATATTCTTGATCTATAGTGGAACTCAATCCGGGATTACAGTATAAACAAGACAAGTTACAGGTATTATTAAAATATACTTCTAACATAACTGGATCAGTAGTTGATCCTTGTTGCTTGGGAAATAGTCCAGGTATGCTATTTTGTAACATACGGTCACTTGTACCGCCAGACTGTTCTATCCCTTGACAGTACTCACACCCACCAGTGGGCCACTTTCCATCTAACATAATATCACGTGCTTGTACCTTGGCCGGTGTATTATGAAACTGATTAAAATTTTCGGCAGTTAACTTACTAAAACTAGCGCGATGACAACTGGCAGTAATTCCTGAATTTAGATATAATGTACTCCATCCCCACTTTAACTTACATGCAGTTTCTGTGTTAATTGGAAAATACTTATTCATCCTCGTCGTATTCGTCGTTGTCTTCCTCTACAACGTATTCTTTGAGTGCTTTTTTAAGATTGCTGTCAGTCCCGCCAAATTCCTGTAGTTCAATGTCACCTAGCATGTCAACTAGCACACTCATCAAATTGTCTGCGGCCTCTTGACGATCCTTTACTGGAATGTATTGTTTTAAAATGGTGTATGCTTCACCAAGTACTTCTACATCTATACTCATTTGATTTCCCTTTTATGTTGTATTAAGTCGTCTGTACACCCTGTACATCGTAATCTGGTGCAAGTTGTAGCATCTGTTAAAATGTCCCATCCTGTCAAAATATTCCCTAGCCGATCATTTTTACACTCGCCACCGTATACATCTAAGTTGGCATCAATATATATTCTGTCTTTGCCTACATTACATGCCCAGCCGTTCCAATGATCTAAATTCTCGTTATGCATCCAATTAGCATCGATTAGGAACTCTTGCCCGTTATCGGTAGTCACCCGGCAATTATAATATATATGATTACTGAATTTCAAGATTTAGTTTACCTTTAAAAATAGGTATAGATCTAGTTTGAAGTGTGTAATTGATCTCATTGACGTTATTACTTATGCCGTGTGTCTCTAAAATCTTTTGATATTTGGGTATTCTTAACTGGTTCCAGGTCTCGTTCATTATATTCACATGTAGATGCTTTGATTTATCAATTGTATTGTGCAATAGTATAACAGTATCAAAAAACTTACGCTCATCAATATGTTCGCTATGTACACTAAAACTAATATTATCTACATAATCGTATAACTGTTGATAATACTTGTAAGTCGCACTGCCGTTTGATGTCAAAAGAATTTTAAATTTGATACTGGCATATTCGGTATGTAACCATTTTAAAAATGGCAGGAAACTTTTACTACTAGTAGGTTCCCCACCAGTAAAACTAATCTTATAAGAAGATCTTTTAGTTTTACCCAGCACACTAATCCAAGTTTGCTTTAAGGTTTCCAATGAATGATGTCGACTTATATTATCATGCCATGTACTGGGGCAATACATGCAATCGTAATTGCACCTAATGCCAAGTTGCCAGGTCAACGAAAAGTAACTTTCCGTTGGATCAACTCGTACTATTTTCATTCTTCATTGACTTCTTTGGCTTGTCTTCAACAATGACTTCTACTACTGCCTCAAGTTCTTCTACATCCGCAGTCTTATGGTGTGGATTGGCAACAAAGTCAACCATTGCACGATCTAAACAAGTATCTTCATTGCGTTCCCAGGCTTTGCGAAACTTCTTAATAATTTCGCCCGTAGCCAATGTGTATACCAAGCTGTTACCTTCTTTTTTAAGCAGATCCTTGCCCTCAAACAAGTCAACTAACCCACTGTAAGGATTCATGCCTTCTTCGTAAGGAATCTTAACTTGCACTGATTCAAACGGTTTAGCGTAGCGTGTTTTCATAATTTTACAAGCGGCACGGATACCCTTGACTTCCGAAATCTTATTGCCATCTTCATCTTCTTTCAACTTCAACTTACGCATAGCAACCACAATTGAACTAGCGTAGATAAAACCCTGTCCGCCCGAGATCTTGTCATCAGGATCAAACATGTCCTGACTTGCGTATGTGTGTGCAGTACATACTAGGCCTAAATTCAAACTACCAAACATATTAACACAGTTACGAACTAGTGCAGCAAGTGCTTTGGGCTTACGACCCATGTCGCCCTTCATATCCCCGGCTTCAAACTGGTTAACGTCTGTTGGTGTCAACAACATGCCCAGGGAGTCAACTACAAATAGGACCTTGGGCCGTTCTGTTTCTGGTAGTGTTTTGTATTCTTTAACAAACTCGCTAATCATCTTACCCACATCGTCAATCATGGCCATGTTAAGTTTAAGAAGTTTGTCTTCACTGGTGTCTACGTCGAGTGCATGTAACCACTTTTCGTCTAGTGCGTTTTCACTATCAACTAAGATAACATAGATGCCTTGCTTTTGTGCGTTGGCCACCAAGTTACCGCTACAGATAAACGATTTGCCTGCACCAGATTCTCCAGCAAATACAGTGACTTTACCTAGCGGTACACCTTTGTTAAAGTCTCCGCTGATTAAATAGTTTAATGCGTAATTATTTGTACTGATCCAATCTGTTGGATCTGTAAAGCCAACTGAGATTCCGTCAATGCTCTTTGTAATTGATTTTCTAAATTTGCTTACGTCGAATGGTTTTGCCATAATTAATTTCCTTTAAGAGTGTATAAGTTTGTAAAAATTTCTTTGCTATTTAAGTCGCGTCTTTTATCAAGTATACTTAGTTGGTCAAAAGATCGAGATAAATTCTTCTCCAGGGGCTCTTGAATATAACTTAATAAGTTTCGATAACTATCTTCTAATAGATATCCGGGACGTTCGTTAATCTTATCTGTTAGCATTTGTTTGATGTAGTTTAACACATGGTCCGGAAGATGTCTAATATTTAGGTACTCGGGACGTAGCAATGCCCCAATCACAAATGCATTATTATGAAATCCCAAATTTTGGAAGTACTCAACAGTATCAAATAAACTACGATAGTTTAATAAGAAATATAACATATTGAATGTTATCTTGTGATCTAACTTTTTGATATATGTTAGGTTGTCTAAGAAGTCCTGCCACTTGCCGCCATGTCTGATGTACTCAAATTCTGCACCCATAGTCTCTGCACTTACTGTCCAGTGTACATTTTTAAATTCACATATACGATCAAACACCTGTGTGTCCACTTTACTTAAATTAGTATTAATACGTAGATTGACCCCAGGATCCAATAAGTCCAATAGTTCCAAGTTTTCCTTCATTAACAAAGGTTCCCCGCCGGCAAGATAAACGTGCTTGAGATCGGCGGCATTTTCAAGTATGTAATTTTTAAATTGTTTTTGTTGTTGTTCTGTGGGAATATCTGGTCTTACTGCCAACTCGCTTGCCCACTTACTACTAAATTCTGGACCACAGTAAACACAGGCAAAATTACACAAATTAGTCCAGCGCACATCAACTGTTTGCAACTCAAAGTTATCAGGCCTATAAGTACTAGTCGGTATATGTTTTAGTTCACGTATGTAGAACACACGATCACTGACTATGTTAAATCCACGTTTGCCTTGTTCTAAGTCATAACAGGTATGGCAAGTATCTACAGGTGTTTGATTTAAAATGTTATGTTGCTTGTATTGATTATTATCAATCAATATTTGTTCAATTGGTTGATCTTTTATGTTTCCGAGAGGGCCAGCACTACGTATACAGTTCTTCACTGAGCCATCAAAGTTATACATTAGTCCAGTCCATGGCATGGGACAAAACACAGGATTGGTCAATACATCTTTTGGAGTCATTGATGTGCGGGCCCTAAACTGATCTCTGGAATCAATAATCCATTTGCATGTGCCATCTCTAATGTATGTACTAGTGTGCTTGCCCAAACCTTTACATCAGCACTTGGTGGTACTGTTTTGTTTTCGCTTGTGGCTATGTCTCCGGGACGTACCATAGTTAATATCACCCCTGGTCTAGTTTGTCTTATTTGTTGTACTGCTTGATCTAGTGCAGATTTTTGTACATAGTATTCTTCCATATTAGACATGGTGCTTACTGGGGACAAGGTCATCATAGTGCCAATTACTATGATTTGTTTTCTAGATCCCTTCCAACGTCGTACCATTTCAAACAACAACTCTGTTTGTGCAAATCCCACTTGTGCATTATTAATAAAAACATCA
>Ga0304729_1001934_pt1 | contig 12973 bp, 12 predicted proteins | sample C_131016_MF_Meta_FD_190475 | JGI IMG/M metagenome (GOLD analysis project Ga0304729, IMG submission 190475) | Freshwater microbial communities from Lake Croche, Canada to study carbon cycling - C_131016_MF_MetaG (v2) (version 2) | ecosystem: Environmental > Aquatic > Freshwater > Lake | place... | reverse complement strand
GCGGAGCATCACCTTCACCGGTTATTTCCATGTTTTCGTCACGCTCAAATTCCACCATCCACTGGTTGTCGCCCTGGGACATGAACAGCACAATCAACTCACTGCCGTCATCCAAGTCGGCTGTGGCGTGCCAGTCACCATTTGTTTTTGTCCATTGCACAGCATAAGGTTGATCAAACGCTTCTGTAACATCCGATTTCTTGCCGTCGTGTAAATTTTCTTTTAAGAATGTATCGGCAAGTTTTTTGCAAAGTTCACGTAATTTTGTATTGTTAGTTTCTACACTAGAATCTTGTTTTTGTGTAGGATCTTTATAACCACAATAGACATGGGTAATGCCCAATTCTTTTATTAAATCTTCACAGCTTTCGCCCGAACGTTCATCCATTGGACGATTGCAAGGACTTAGTGTAGTAACTATAATCCATTCTGGGCCAATTGCTTGACTCTTGTCTATGGCCGCACGTTCTGCGTGTACTCTAGTACCTTTATCGTCGGCGTAATTAACACCATATATCTTTTCACCATTTGGTCCTATAGCACAAGCCGCAACCATGCCATAGTAGTCTGCTTGTTTTTCTTGGCCGTCGAGAATCATCTCGCAACATTTAGCAAGAATGGTATCTAGGTCTTCTTGAGGATTAGACTGGAGAGAAAGGATTTCTTGGACGATCATCTTCTGGAGTCTCTAGGTCGGGATATACTGGGTATTCGTTCATTTTTTAGGATGTGCTTTAAAATATTCTACTTCGCCTTCGTGTTTGGCCGCAGCCTTATGTGAAGGGAATGTTCCCAGGTTCTTACCTTTTTTACTAAGCAAGCGGTATTGGCTACCGTGCTTAACAATATGTTCAGTTACACCTTGATCTAATCCAAATTGGTCTGGATTCTCTTGTGCAAAATCACGCATAACAATACCAGCATTGGCATTTGCTTCGTTCTCTTGGTCGGTGCCAGTTTCGCCAGCACCGTCAGGTAAGTTATTTTCAATATCTTGTTTGTGGTGCGTTAGCTCATGTGCTAGTGTACGCAATACATCAACTGGATGACGACCGCCTACTACTAGATAGATTGTTTTTTCATCAGGTACGTATTGACCGAATGTAGTATCTCTTGGTTTGTCTAGTAACACAATCTTAGGTAATCGAATACCTAATTGTTCAGCTACCCACGGTGCAAACTTGTGTACAAATCCTTGACTAGATGGCTCTTCAGATTCGTTCTTAACACAGTTATTAACACGAACACCACCTTTAACTTTGGTACCAGCTTTATGATAGCCCTTCCAACACTTAGGATCTAGACGTTGTGTTGCATTTTCTAATAGCTGTTCTAATTGTTCTACTGATTCGCAATGCCATTTCCGTAGAGCTAGTGCTTTACGTGTAGGCTTGCCATTGGGCTTTTTCATTGGGCCTTTCATACCACCCATTCTAGCACAGAAACTCTTACGACGCTTGGCATCTTTACTGCCTTTTTTAATTTCGCTAGGTTTTTTAGTTACAGCAGTTTTTAATTTGCTACCAGGATGCTGTTTACGATAGCTGTCAACACCTTTTTTGTTTAATCCGCCGTTCTTGTTCTTGCCAGATTTTTTCTGCCAGGCTGCGGTTTCAACAATGACTTCTGTTATTTTCATTTTAATGTAGCACGTAACATCCAAGCATGTTTACGGAAAGCATCCATACGCTCTGCCAGGAAGTTAGAGAAACCGTGCTCTCCCTCTGCTTCTGCTACATCATATACTTTTTTAATAATTGTAACCATATTTTCTGCATCAGCTAACAACTCAGACACCATTTGCTCTGCAGGCATTACTTCAACGGCATCATCAATGATTGATAACATATTAAAACGTGTATTACTACTTGGGGCATATCCGCCACAAGCACGAATCTTTTCAGCAAAGTCATCAATAGTACCATACACTTCTGTATAGATACGTTCAAACAATGCATGTAGTTCCTGGAAGTTGATTCCTTCTACGTTCCAGTGATAAAATTGTGCCTTTAAGAAGAAAGTGTATTGGCTTGCAAACCCAATCTTAGCGGCTTTGATTAATTGGTCACTCATTTGACACTCTCTTTTAATTCATTAACTAATTTAGCAATTTTTGTGTTGCGTTCGTTTTCTAATTTAGTCCAGTAGGATTCTTTAACGTGTTTTTTAGCATCATTGTCGCCTTGCTTGATAGTGGCCTTGACAATGCCTCGGAAACGCTTGTTACCACGTTCATAATTACCAGCTTTGTCTGCGGCACTAGCATCAGCACCTGCGGCTTTTTTATAAGAGGCCAACTTGTTGTTTGATAATTCGTTAACTTGATTAATAGGACTTAGTTTAGCGTTCTTAGGATCTAATTTGCCTGCGGCTACAGCCTGCTTGGCCCATGTTAAAGCTTCAGCACGATTAGCAAATGGCTGTTGATTAATAACTTGACCATTTACTTTAATGTTGTATTGTGGCTCAACTGGATCCGGCACATGATACTCATCATCTTCACGGCCTCGGCGTCCAAAACCTGTGCGGTTATCGTTGTAGTTATTGGCAGGATTTCTAAATGCACCAGTTGGAGCTCTACGACCACCTTTTTCCCAACTTACTTCATCGTCTCCATACATGTCGCCTTCCGCCACACCTGGTTGTGTTTGCCCTTGCTGTTGCGTCCATTGAGCAACTTTTCCAAAAACTGCATCGGGGATCCCCAAATCTTTGGCAAACTTTTTGTCCATAATGTCAACTACGTCAATGGTTGTATCACTAAGTGGGCCGCTTCCCTGAATAGGCCCACCTGATGAAATTGATGCTGTACCTGTATATTTTCGTTCTGGATCATTTAGTCTTTGATCTAATCCCAATTGTTTAGCAACATTAGGAGCCAAAGGTTTTATATTAACAAATGATGCGTTATTACCGCCACTGAGATTTTGATTACGACGCCAACTGGCTGCAACATATTCGCCATTGGCCAATCTAACATAAGTGGTTACCGGCGCAAATATATCTAATTCATTTAAATTACCTTCCGCCATGCCTTGCTGGCCAATCTGCACCAACCATTCTAAGTCATCGTCGGCATCTTTGACATCAAAGAATTTAACATTAGGAATCTTCTTGGCAGCAAACCATTTGTTGGCCACTTTGACCATTAATGCACGATGTTGTGGATCATTAACATCGGGCTCGTAGCCTCCTGTTAAGTTTGCCCACAACGCACTTGGGTTGCCATCCCTGTCATAACCTAACAGTTCACGCCATTGTTGTTGTAATCTTTCTGGCACATACTGATCTAACTCAGTATCGCTCATCCACTCTTGTCCGATGTCTACAGTCTCCGCCACACCTTGTGGTGTTTTGGGGTCGGCAAACAACGAGTCTATTGCTTTTTTGCCGCCATACAATATAGCTAACACAATGCCAGCAGGAATAGCATATTTAAAAGCCAGGGTAGCCAGTTCAAATATAGTTTTTTCGTCGACAGCAACACCCACTTTGGCAGTAATGTCTTTGACAATATCTGCCACAGACGATCCAATTTCGTAGGCACCGGCACCAACTCCAATTTGTCCTGCATTCTTGGCTGCAATCCCGGCGCCAGCTTTTGCAGCCTGTCCCACACCGCGAGCTCCTGCTTGTCCTACTTTCCCAACAACCTGTGCTATTTTTGGAGCGGCAGCCATAAACAGTCTTGCACCGAGTGCCAACAACGGCGCAATTTCATTTAATTTCTGTTCGTCAGTTAATTCCCTACCGGCTATTTGTCCCGCTGTGCCGCCGGCAGTTCCACCGACGAATTCACCAGGCAAGCCTTCCGCCACACCTGACTTATAACTTGGTTGTGTTTTTGCATCAGTTGCTTGGACCGCGGCCACTAATAATTTGTTTCCAGCGGCAATGGCATTGTCTAATGCGTCTTTTCTACTTGTGGCCACTTGACCAGCATCTTTGAATATCGCAGGATTGCGAACATTTACAGTGGGATTGGGCAATGGTTTGTTGTTTATAAAATATTCTTCATTATTGGCATTAGCGGCTATCCACTTGTTTACCTCATACCTATCTTTTAAGAATTGTAATTTGCCTACTCTGTCTTTGCCATCAGTGGGGTTGAGTCCTGCTTGCTCAAGTTGACTGGCAAACTTGTCTTGATTTTGTGGATAAGCATCCATGTGTTGCACCAGGAGCCAAGCCGCATAAGGAGCCGCAGGATATGATCCTTTACCGTCTGCGCCTTTGTCGGATAGTATTGCGTTTATATTTTGTTCTATATATGGCCAAACTTTAGCTTGGAAACCGGCTCGCTGAGTAGGATCTTTAAATTGCTGATCTTGATTCATCCAGGCATTAAGAGTCTGACGAACTTGATCTGGATTTTGTTCCACGCCTTCCGCTACACCTTGCTCTTGAGGTTTTTTGAACACACTATATATTTTTTGTGTATCAATACCTTTTATACCATTGGCTTGTAATACATTTGCCACAAATGTTCCGCAATTTTCTGCTCCAACTGAGTTGGTTGTAGGAACCGATACTGGTTTTGATAATGATACAATTTTGATATTTTGTTTAGGAAACTCCGGATCATCAGTCACATCGTTAGTGACATATACATCATTGCCTTTATGCCCACTCATTTGAATTTGTTTTCCATCTTGAGTTATAAATCCAACATGGTCATAACTCCATTCTTTGGGTGCTTTATTACTACGAGCAAAGAATATTTTTTGTGCTGTTGTATTATTGTTCTCGGAGCCTTCCGCAAATGCCTCTGGTGGGTTTTCTTTGAGCATACGCTCAACTTGTGCGACCCAAGCACTAACATCACTGCTACCAATTTCTTCTACATCACCTACCCAGTCAGCAACATTATCAACAGCGGCACCTACCAGTTCAGGACCGTATTGCTTTAGTAAATCTAAACGCTGTGATAAGATACGACGTGTAATAGCACTGGCTACTGGGCTTGGCTCAGATGCATCCATGCTTTCGCTCCACTGGTTCTTGTCACTAGACCAAGCATTGTCACCAGCGTGCCAGCTATCTTCTTCTACTTGAGATAATTTGTTTAATGCACGATCCATGCCTTTTTCACGCTTAGTAGTTCTTTGATCCCATGCATCGGAAGTATTATACTTGTCACCATTCTTACCAGATACATAACTTTGTGAGCTAGCATGTTGTACTTGATCGTTAGCATTGGCTTTAACATAATTAGCTAATGTGCCTTTGCTTAGTTCGTTTACTTGTTCTTCACCTAATTCTAATTCTTTTTTGTCGCGAGCACGTTTTTTAGCGTAGTCGGTTTGTGGATTCTTTGCTTGACGACTGACAGGCTTACCTGCATCAAAATCACGCTCGCGTTGTCGGCGCTTCTGATAATCAGTTGCGGCCTCTTTGACTGTTAGTGGAGAAACAATATCATCTAAAAACATTTTAAGTACTCATCTTTGATTTTTTAATAGCATTGGCTAATTGTTGAATTTGGCTAGGATCGCCATTGGCCAATAAGTCTTCCATTTCCTGCCCAAGACCCATTGCAGTCTTTTTAGCAGTCTGATCCATTCCGTTGCCAGTTTGATTAGCATCTGGATTATTTGTAGTTGCTACAGTTGCTTTGGCAGCGGTGCTTACACCTTGTGGTAATTCTACTCCTGCCGATTTCAATTTGCCTAAATTTTGCTGTGTTGTGTTTATTTGTTTTGCGGTTTTTGCCGCATCAACTGGATTACTTGTGCCAGCAGTTGGCGCACTTGTCCCGCCTGTAGTCATACCGTACTCAGTTAATCCTTTTGTACGTTTTGTTTCTTCCCACCGGGCACGTAACTTGTCTGCTAAAGTCACTGGAGCATCGCATTCACCAACTAATTTAGAGTAACGAGCACCAGCAGGGTCGGTGCCTGCCATCTTGCCTACAAACGTAGTACCTGTGTCGCAAGTTTCAGCAAATTGCTGATTCTGTGCAACTTGCTGACTTGGTGGAACGCTTGCGGCTGGCGCAGTTGTTCCCGTCGGAGGCGGATTTTTTTCTACCCATTGCACTACTTTTGTTTTTAATGCATTTGGGACACTATCATTGCCTTTAGTAAATTCAACAACATCCATGGATCGCTGACCAACAATGGCAACATCATGGCCACCTTTTTGTGCAATTGACCCGGCCATGGCGCCCTGTACCGCTAAGAATTTTTCAAGTCCAAGTGTTTTAGCAGTCTGCGGCGTAACCCAGGACATCGATGTAAAACTAACACCATCTGCAGAAGCTTGACCGCCGCCAAAAATACCTTGTGTGCCTCTGTAGTCTGCTTTTAAGTAATTGCCATCGGGCATTTTAAAATATACAGTACGTGGAGCCAATGTGTCAAGTTCGTTTAACGCACTTTCGTTAAGACGTTTAAAGATGCCTAAAATGTTATAAAAATTATTATCCATTACTTAACCTTAGAGGCTTTAACACCTTTAACTATGCCGCCAGGACTTAGTTGATTGGTATAACCATGAAGTCGTTTGTTTACTTCTTTTTGTGTAAACGTGCCTTTTTCACCTAGTGTTTGCATAGCTACAGCAACACTTGGGCTACCTGTTGCGCCAGCCGACGCTTCTTCTTTAATAAATTCTTTACTGTTCATGATTTTTCCCTGTTACTATATTTATTCGGTTATTGTAAACTCGTCGCTAGAAGCAACTCCATCTACTTGTATGTTTTTAGCTTCAATTCTTGAAGTAAACGTGTTACTTGCCAATGGCCTAACTTCTACATTGTGTAGTCCCGACTCTAGATCAACAACAATATGTTCTCTAATGTATGTATCTGTGCCCGACCATAGAAATGTGCGTTCTGTTACTAATTCATCATCAATGTACACACGATAAACTGGGGGTTTATCTCCCCAATGTGCATATACGTCTACAGTAACTTCGTGTCTATTCATTTTGCACCTCTACCGATACTGCCATTGACAGCACGTTGCCGTGTTGGTCCACCGGGACTTTTACGACCTACTAGCCCGTATGCTTGCATTTCTTTGTTTAGGGTATTACCATCTACATCATTTTGGTCGCCCATTGTAGCCATACAATAACGTGGATCTTTACTGCCTTTAACTACACCAACTCCAGCCGCTTCTTCAGTTACTGGCTCTACCACTTGCCCACCTGCAGGTTTGACTGTCTTGGGTAGGGTATTAGGTCTTGAAACTTCTTTAGGTGCCGCAGGTGCTAGTTTACTAGTCAGTAGCTGTTCAGCTTCGGCAGTATAACGGCCAAACAAATCTTTAACAATGCCTTGACGTGTTTTTTCATCAGCGGCCACATACATTTTCCGCAACTCTGTGCCCGACTGCATTGGCTGTCCTAATACATCAAAATTAAATGTAGGAACAGTCATAATATAACCGTGTTCCTTCATTGACTTGGTATCTTTAATATTACGTAGTGGTTGGAAATACGGCTCGGAGCCATCTTTCTTGGGTTTAAAACTAAATCGTGGATCTTCTGCCATGTCTTTTTCAGACACAGCAAATATAACTACAGTACTGGTAGGGTCAACTTGTATATTACTAGTTTTCAATATACTTTCAATTTGATACGGATTAGCGGCCTGCACAATGCGGTCACCGGGTACACCAGTTAACTGCATAAAATATGCTTTTTCTGCAAAGGAGAATGGGCTCTTTGGTTGTTCTACTTTATTACTAGTAGCAATGAATACATTGTTGCGGCCAAATTTGCCAGTTAGATACTCGTACACCGCATGGTGCCCTTTGTGAAAGGGCTGAAACCTGCCGGGGTAAATTACAAGTACTGTTGGTTCTGCTAGCTCATTAATAAACATAGTAATAGGTCTCTATTACTATATTTATCTTTAGATGTTTTCCAGTAGCCAAATGTAAAATGGGCTTTCAAACGGCAACGTCCATGTTCCGTTCCAACCTAGGTCAACACACTTGTCTAGCACCGGGCGATTTGAGTCATCGCCTACAAACTCGCTCTTTGTAAACACCAAGTTACCGAGATCAATTTCGTCAATTTCTACAGTTTTAATGTTTAGCAATAAGTCTTGTAGTATTGCAGTTTTATCTGCATTTTGTACTACATCAGTGTCGTCTTTGTTTTCTAGACGAATTTGTAATCGAGCAGGGCCCTCATCGAGCTCTGCGTCGAATTCGATAATGTCAACTTCACCACTTGGGCTTTTAATTTCAGTAGTTTGTATAAGTTGATCATTTACTAGAATACTATAAATGGGAACCTTACGCCAATACGTACCGCCAATACCAAGTTTAAAGTGAAGCTTTTCTTTATCTGTCATTTTAATTCCTAAATTAGGTTGCTGGAGTCTCTACTCTAGCACCTTGTGCGGCTAAGGTATCTTCAATGATACCGATACTACCACGCTTACCGATAGCAATCTTATCTAGGTCACCGGCGTATTCATAATGTCCAACGTGGTTCAACAATACTTTACTATGTGCCCAAATCTCGCCACCGATTCGTTGCCATCTACGGCAGAATAACCAGTCTTCGCTTAGATAATGTCCACGCTCGTCAATTTCGCAATCAAAGATTGAATACATCATTGGCTCATACTGCTTGCCTAACCCTACATCATCTACATATTTGCACTCTGGATGTGCGGCAATTAGTTTTTCATATACGTTGCGTTTGAACATTAAGAAACCTGTACCCATTGTGTCAACTGTAAAGATGTCACCTTGGATCTTTGTTTCTGGTTTCAAGTTAATAACATAATTAACTGGCAGGGCTTTCTTAGGATACAATCCACCAATAACTTCTTTTTCGTATGCCATCATCTGTAGAATACTTTCTGGTTGGAAACGAATGTCTGCATCAATGAACATAAAGTGCGTGGCTTCTTTATTGGTCATCATTTTGGCCATTAAGTTGTTACGAGCACGGGTAACTAATGATTCGTTAACCATTGTATCTAGGCTCCAGTTAAGTCCGGCTTGTTGTGCCAATAGAGTAAAGCGCAAGAAACTAGTCATAGTAGGTTCGCTTACCATGCCACCGTAGCAAGGAATACCAATATGCAAATGGTTCTTACGGAAATCGTACGGTGTTCCTTGTTGCTGTTCTGGCTGTGGTTGTGCCGCTAAGGCTTTTTGTTTTGCGGCAGCTTCTTTGATCATCGCTACTGCGTCTTTTTGACTGACTTTTTTATCGCTCATTGATTACTTTCTTTTGGTTAATTGATTAGGCTGTTGTTATTTCAACTAGTGTGCCTGCACCGGCTAGTTCAACTACGACTGCTTCTAAACTTGTAATTAGATCTTCAGTTAGTGCTGTTCCAGCTTCTTCTGAATCCTTAATTAATTTGCTAATTTTGATTACTAATACGTCTTCTTGTAATTTTGCCATCACGGGCTCCTTGAATATATACTACTATTTATTCTAGGATGACCAGCTCATGAGAATTTAATACCACACCAGGTTTTATCAAGTTTAAAAATGTAATGATACTTAAATCGTTTGAGTAAAGGTATAAATTCCACACAAACCCAGTTGATTTACGCAACATCTCTAAACCGGTTGCAGACACTTTAATATCGTCTGTCCCAAAATTACTCAAAAAGGCCAAAAGATTATTTTTATCTTCCGTGGTGTATCTTCCATCTTTGATAATAATTTTGTATCGGTAACCAATATCTTTTTTTCGTATAATTGCGCCTGAATTTAATAACAATTCTGCCTGGCTGTTTGCTGGACCAGCTACACTTTCAAGGTTGCCAACAAATGGATTTAGTGAACCAGATAATAATTCAAATAATTCCTCCTGGGTGTTGGCATAGAACTGTATGTGTGGTTCTTCAACTCGTAGTTTGATACCTGCAGGGTTTTTTCTAATACCACGTACTACTTCCAGCAATGGTATATTTGCATTATCTATGTCTTTGCTGTTACGCAGACCCCAATAGCCACCGTAATTGATATGCTTGTTCATTTCTTTACGTGATGCTAATGCTTCAGTTAAATCTCCATGGTTATCGATCAGTCGACCCGCTGGGCAGTATATAGCCACCCTATACAGGTACTTTCCAAAATACTTTTTAGTAGTGTGTTCTACAGTTATTTTAGGATTGAACTGAATCCACTTGGACATATCCATTTGCATCAATCATTGGTAACGCTGGAGTAAATTGACCCAGCACATTAAATTTAAATACATCTTCTAACCAATCCACTTCGATAATGGTGTGAGCTGGAATAGTTTCGAACAAAATCTTTTTACTCAGTGGCACTTTAATTAAGTCGCTAATCTTACGACCCAATGGTCTAGCACCCATCTTGCTATTGTAGCCAACTTTGGCCAGGTGATCTACTGCGACCTCGGTTAGACGAATCTTTATCGACTTTTCACTGAGTAGATCGTTAATTTCGTTAATGAACTTGGCAACAATCTTCTTGATACTTATTTCGTCCAGTTTATTAAACTTGCAAATACCATCTAAACGATTGCGGAACTCGGGCTTAAAGAAGTCTTTGACTGCTTTGTCATCTTCTCCGGATTTTTCCAATTGGCGACCAAAGCCAATATTGTTCTGTTCGTTGGCACTGGCACCCAAGTTACTGGTAAGAATAACAATAGCGTTACGTGCATCTGCTTTCTTACCGTTACTTGAAGTAATAATACCTTCGTCCATCAACTGTAACAAAATATTAGTTACATCCGGATGAGCTTTTTCAATCTCATCAAATAAAATAATGCAGTTGGGATTTTTCTCGATATCACTGATTAACAAACCTCCACCTAGGTTACTATCATCGTAACCAACGTATCCGGGTGGCGCACCAATGAGTTTGGCAAGAGCATGTTTCTCTTGAAATTCACTCATATCGTACCGCAACAGTTTCATCCCCATACCTTCGGCGAGCAATTTTGCTAACTCAGTTTTACCTGTTCCTGTTGGTCCCAAGAATAGGAAGTTACCAATTGGCTTGTTCATTGCTTTCAAGCCAGCCCTTGCTACGTAAATCTTTTCTAATACGGTTTCTATTACAACATCTTGCCCAAACAACTTAGTTTTAACTGTTTGTTCCAAGTCTACTAGAGTCTTAGTTGATTCGCTACCAATTTGTTCGGCTGGGATCTTTGTGAACTTGCTAATAATATCAACAATGTGATTTTTACGGCAAGTCCATGCCATTGCGTTAATTTTTAATTTAGCACACGCAGTATCAATTAAGTCAATGGCTTTATCTGGTAATTTCTTGTCTGGTTGATAGCGAACTGATAAGTCTACTGCCGAATCAATTGCTTCATCACTGATTTCACCTCCATGGAATTTTTCAAAGTATTCACGTAAGCCACGTAGAATATCTTTAGCAACTGCCGGCGTTGGCTCTTCAATGGTCATACGACAGAATCGTCGCATCAAGGCGCGATCCTTTTCAAAACTTTGTGTGTATTCTTGCCAGGTAGTACTGGCAAGAACTTTAATGTTACCTTTGGTCAGTGCCGGCTTGATCATGTTGGCAAAGTCTACACTACTGTTACTTCCAGATCCAGCACCACGCATTTGGTGTGCTTCATCTATAAACAGGATAGTCTTGCCCTTGGCATTTAATGCGCCAATAACATCTTTAAACTTTTCTTCAAATTCGCCGCGATACTTGCTACCGGCAAGTAAACTAGCAATGTCTAAGCTATAGACCACGTAGTCACGTAGGTATTCAGGAACACGTCCTTCTGTGATGTTACGAGCAAGTCCTTCGGCAATAGCGGTCTTACCTACACCAGCATCGCCTACCATTAATACATTTGATTTGTTGCGTTTAGCAAGTACCTGTGCAATTTCATCCAGTTCAAACTCACGTCCTACCACAGGATCAATCTTGCCTTCTTTGGCCTGAACGTTTAAGTTTTCGCAGTATTCTCGCAGGATGTCGTCTGCACGGGCATCTGGATTGATACGACGCCCTTTGTTTTCGACATAGTATTGATTGTAGAAATCAACAATCTGACTGCGCTCTAGTCCGTACTTGACAAAAAAGTAACTGGCATGACTGTTTGCTTCACTTGCGATACTTAAGAAGATATCAATGATTTGTACATGATGACGACCGCTAAACAAGACTTGTGTGAACGCACGATTAAACACCCGCTCTAGACTGTGTGTTTTCTTTGGTACATTGTTATCTTGTGTGTTGGCAATGTATGTTTGTTTTTGTAAATAATCTTCTAAGTCTGATAGAAGACCTTCTGTGTCTGCCCCAAATGCTAATAGCAGATCATGAAATGGTTTATAGCATACTAGTCCATGAGCTAAATGTTCTAAGGTTACATATTCGTGATTAAACTTTTTGGCTAACTCGGTTGCATTAGCAATTACTACTTCTATTTCTGGGTTCGGTTGGATCATAAATTTATTTATTGTGTATTAAGGATTGAACGTACTAAATCTAACTGCTCTTGCGATAAATTTTGTGGTACTGCTATGGCTAATTCTACATATAAATTACCTCGTTGAGACGAGTTCATTATATATAACCCTTGTTCAGCTAATCGAAATTTCATACCAGGCTGTGCGCCAGCTGGTAATGTTAATTCGAATATTTTGCCATCTAAGCCATCTACAGTAACTTTGCCACCTATTGTTGCTAGTAAGCAGTTTACACTAATCTTGGTGTGTAAGTCAATGCCATTGACAATAAAATTGTCCGCATTATGAACATTTATTTGAACATACAAATCACCTCTTGGAATGGTGTTAAATAGATTATCACCTAACCCTGAATATCTAATACTAGTTCCGTTAGTTATACCACGTGGTATTTTAACTTCAACTGTAGTAGTTTCGCCACTAGTAGTTTTTACCTGTACTGTTTTAGTTTGTTCTTCTAGTGTAGTTACTAACGGAACTGGAATTTCAATACGTAGATCTTTATTACGACGTTGTTGCGGTCTCTGATGAAATTCAAATGGGCTCCCACCAAATCCAAACCCACGGAATAT
>Ga0304729_1001933_pt1 | contig 12983 bp, 22 predicted proteins | sample C_131016_MF_Meta_FD_190475 | JGI IMG/M metagenome (GOLD analysis project Ga0304729, IMG submission 190475) | Freshwater microbial communities from Lake Croche, Canada to study carbon cycling - C_131016_MF_MetaG (v2) (version 2) | ecosystem: Environmental > Aquatic > Freshwater > Lake | place... | reverse complement strand
AGTAATGTCTATCATATTCATCATTGATAACTTGTTCTTCTATTAGCTCATCAATTGTGATTTGATAACTTTGAATCTTAGGTCTAACCATTATATCATCTGATACAAATGTTCCTGGCATGAATAGGTGATTGTTTGATAAATCATATGCTATATTTGTTAGGTCTAATGTATCAAATGCTACAAGATAGATAAATGTTTTACCTGTATCTAAACGGTTAAATATTTTACTTGACATAGGGAAATTAACAAACCCTGAATTATCTTCTCTTAACATAACTATATACCTAATGATTCTAATACTGCGTTTCTAATTGCCCACTTTGTCATTTTAAGAATTCTGTCTGTTTCAATTTTAATAACATGAGAATCTTGACGGTTGAATATTCTTAGATAGATTTGAAATGCCTTAAAAGCATCTAAGTTAAAATCTTCTAAAGGAGATATGGTATTGATTTTATCAGACTCTTTGAAAAGAATATCATGCTGAGCCTTTGTTAGTTTTAGCTTACCATCAGATACTTCATATCTAATCATATTTTTGAAAGCGTCAAACTTACGATGATTAATTTTAGGTATGTCTTTTTTATCACCTAAGATAACTTCACGGATTTTTGAGAAAGCAATTTGATGTCCAACTAATGAGTTCATCGCTTCAACTTGTTCATTGAATGTTTCACCGTTTAGACCTTCAGTAGCGACTTCAGCTGCTTGTGTCACACCAGTAAGATGTTTTTTAACTAAACCTACATTCTTAACACCAACAACATAAAAGTTTTTAGTTTCACAATAAAGACCTACATTAAAAGAAAGTCTACGAGTTTTATCAGATGAATTAAGAATGTAAAAGGATTTGTAAAATTCAAGACCACCAACTTCAATCTTATCAGAGATAAGTTGTAAATATTGACGACCCGAAGTCATTTTGAATGAGTATTTACTAATAGTAAAGTTTTGCTCAATCATATCAATTTTACTTTTAAGATACTTTACAATATCAAATATTTCATATCTATTTGATACTGGTGTTGCATTGATAACACCACCATCATACTTAGTTATGATTGTATTACCTTCTCGTTCAATTGAAATCCTATCAATTTTGTCGATTAACTCTTGTTTATTATATTGTCTCATATGATTTATTTATTTCTACAAATATAGGTATTAAACTCCAAAAAACAAAACAAAAATTAATATATAGTTTTATGATATATCTAAAGTCATATAAATTATTTGAAAGTGTTGAGAATAAATCAACTGAGGTTGAAGTAACTATTAATCATATTTTATATGAACTATCTGATGAGAATTTTGATGTTGACTTCAATTTATGGAAAGTTGAAGGTGATAAACTATCATTTGAGATAACAATAGGTAAGTCAAATATTGTTCCAGATGGATGGGGAGGTGAAGGATCTGAAGTTAGAGAAGAATTTAACTGGAGTAACATAAGCGATGTTATGGATAGATTTTGTTATTATTTATTCACTATATCTTCCGATGTTGAATTTGATTATGAAAATTCAAAATACATTTGGAGTTTTAATAAAGTAAATGAACTCGGTTATAATGACTTGTTAGTGACAATGAAAGAGGAATTCACAGAATATTATAATAAATATGAGGGTTGGTTTAGACTTGGATTTGTTATTGAACTTAAAAACTAATATATAGGTAGATGAAATTTATCAGTAAATATAATAACTTCTTAAATGAAAGCACTGACAACAATGATGTTGTTGATAAGATAGTAGAAACTATGTTAGAATTTATTGATGAAGGTGAAAAGATATCATTTTATTCTGCTAGCGGTAATATGAATTTTAATGATTATTTAGAAAAAAATAGAAATTATCAAAATTTCAAACCTGTTCTAAAAGCTGGAAATAAAATTATCAGTAAGTTTAATATTGTTTATGTTCCTAAAAACAATAGCTATGATGGTGTTGTTGAAATAATGGATAATATGAAATCTACAATTGGTAGATTAGGTGAAGAGGGTTGGGTTTTAAATGACTTTGTAACTAAATCTATTAGAGGAAATAATTATGGTGAGACTTGTAAAATTAATTATGTTGAGTTTATATTCTCTAAATCAGATATTATTTTAGATGATGAAGAGTTTGAATTACCAAATGAAGAGGAATTGAGAGAAGCTATTGAAAATATGGGAATACATATTGAAGATATTACTATTGGTGATTCTGAAACCGTTGTTGAATTTGCGGATTATGATGATTTTGGCACAATGAATTCAGAAGCTTGGTATAATGAAAAGTTTGAAACAATATGTGATCTTTTTGGATTTGGTTCATTTGATTTACAATATAGAAGAGCTACCGTAACATTTGAATATTAATATGAAACATTTAAAAACATTCGAATCATATAACTTCAATCCGTTAAAAGAGAAACTACTTAAATATGGTGGTGAAAGAGTAGCTGATACTTATGAAGAAGATATAGATAAATTACTTACCCGTGGTGAATTATTTGAACCGGATGAGGTGGTAGTAAGAAGAATGACACCAAGTAAGTGTCATAGAAATTGTTCTGATGTTTATAAAAAGAATAAAAATATTAAAATAGTTACCGGTTGGGCTTTATTAGATGGTGTATGGGTTCAACATACTTGGTTATATGATGGTGAGTATAATGAGATTATAGAAACTACTGAATGGAGAGAAAGATATTTTGGATTCATTCTTAATGACGAAGAATCGGAAGAATTTTGTTACTCTAATTGGTAATTAAGAGTAAAGATACTCTTCATACTTCCTTTCATCACTTAAATCAATCAACATTGTAGTTTCTTTTAATGGAGTTGTAAATGTAACCGTCACGGTTGAGAGATAATCTGATTCAATTCCATTTAATATCTCATCTATAATTAAATCTCTCTCATCTTCCTTATTCAATTTGATACCAGTATCAATAATTAAATTGATCTTCCACGGTAGTCTCTTTATAGTAAATCTCATAACAGATATCTTATAAACATTAGGTTGTCTAATCTGTCTTTTATAAAGGAAAAGAGCAAAAATTACAATTTTAATTATATAATTGTGGTAGATTTCATTGATATCAAGTTTCATATTTAATATATATTAATATGATTAGTAACTGGCAGAAATTTAATGAGTCTGATAATAATTTGAAAGAAATATTATTAGATAACTTTTCAAAGATTAGAGAAGTATTTTATGAATTTGAAGATATGAAAATGATATCATATTCATTCAATAAATATAGTGGTAATTCTCCAATATCATGTGGATATGTATTCACACCAGGTCAATATCAAAATGAAACCGAAAGGATAAACCATTTTATTGAATTTGTTGAACCTCAAATATCGTCTTTATTAAACAGCAATTTAGTTAGACTTAATGTTGATATGAGATTCCCAACTATTGATAAAGATTGTACCATAGGACCTGATGGGATATTATTATTTGATGATATATTATCTGCAAATAGTAAATTAATAGGTATGGGATATAATGTAGAGTTGTCATTAAATGGAAGTCATCCAGATTATAAACCTATGATGTTTAAAATTAAATTTGAACTGAAATAATTAATATATACACCAATGAAATATTTAATACAATATAATACTTTTTCACCAATCAATGAGGCATTAGGTCTTGCTGAACCAACTCTTATTTATACCGACTTTTTAGCTGAAACATTCAAAGAAAAATTCGATGAATGGTATCTTAAAAGAACACAGGCAGGCTCACTTGGAAAAGAAAAGATAAAGGAATCAGTTAGCACAACTGACTTAGCAAGTATTATTAGTAATAGTATTTGGCCTAGGTTTCCTGTTTCTACAATGAATATAACCTATGAATTTGAGATTATAACGGATGATGAATTTGCAAAGAAATTCCCAAATACTTCTAAATTCCAAGGACATGTTTCATTTGGGGCTCTTTATAATATTATGGATAAAAAAGAAAAAGGCTCATATGTTCAAGACCCAATTGATGATAGAACTGAATCAACTATACATATTGAAATAGAATTAGGAGCAGTTATCAGAGAATCATTTGATGATGAAGAATTACTTATTGTTGAAACTGAAGCACTTATTACACATGAATTAAATCATGCTTATGAATACTGGAATAGAAGTCTAAAAGGATCACCAAGTCTTTCTACAGATGTAACTTGGGCATTAGAAGCCAATAGATCTAAAATCAAAAAAGAAATATTCAAAGAATGGTATAGTAAAGTAGGTTACTACTTATATTGGTCAGAAAGTCATGAACAAAGAGCAATGATACAAGAAACTTGGCCTTATGTTAAAAAGTTCAAATTTGATGATATGAAAAAGGTTTGTCCGGTTTGGAGAAATCTTACTTATATGGAAAACTTTAATGCTAATGATTTTAAATCACATATGGTTAAAGTTATTAAAGATACTTATCCTGATGCTGATCCTGAATTAATGTTAAGAAGAATCAAAAGTTCTTTCGCTAATCAATTAATTGAATCTAGAAAAGAAAGTTCTTTAGAAGTAGAAGATAAGCCATCAATTTCTGGTGAAGAAGTTCACAGAATGTCAGTTGATAAATTTTTAAGTTTTGTTCAGAAAAGGTCTAATTTCGCTGCTGGTAAAATGAAAAAAAAGATTATGTCTTTATACTCTTTACCTGGATCAAGAAAGTAATTTACTTAACTTGTCATCTCTTTCCTCAATTCTAAGGTATCTTTTGTATTCTTCCAAAGTAACTATTTCTTCTTCTTTGAATACTGATTCATTCATTTTACTTTCAACAAACCAAAGACACTTATAACTATCATTAACATTATCAAAAATAGTCATTTTATTACCACCAGTGGTTTTAATTACAACATCACCTGATTTATACTTCATTTAAAAATAAGATATTTTTATATCCTATTTATTAAATTTATACTTTTCCCATCAACTGGTTTAAAAGTTCTATCAATAAGTAAGATAGCTTATATCCTGTAAATGCACCGAGTGCTGAAGGAATTGGAAATACAATCATTTTACCTAAATCAGTTACATACTTAGGTCTATTAACAATCTTACCCATAAACATATAGTAAGCCATATAACCAATTAAAACAGCTAAGTCAGTTTTAGTAGCAATAAAAACAACTAATGTAGCACCAATAAATCCGAAAAGAAAATTATCTCTAATTCCTTCCCATATTTCATGTGGCGTTGCATCTTTCCACTCTTTAACTATTTTTCTATACTTATTATTCATAATCAAAGTAATTGTCTGCTGCTTCCATAGTTCTTTCTGATACTTCTTCTGGAGTGATATTAGCAGCATGAAAGAAAACACCTTCTCCATTAGAAGAAGAATAAGAAACACTTACATAGTTTTCTTTTTCCAAAGTTATGTAAATCTCAGCCAACATATCTTCTGTATAATCTGATCTTAAGATTATCTTGTTATCATAGGCAGATTCAACATACCATCCTTTATATTCAATATCTATTAGTTCTTGTAATATCATTTTAGTAATTCATTATTAATAGTTCAACTCCTTTTGTTTGTGCTTTACCTGATTTAGCCATCGCTGCTTTGTGAAACTCTTTAGACTCCCATTTATATTCATCTTTTGGAAACCATTCAGATAATTGGTCAAAGTCATAATAACTTAGTGAAAACTTACCTTTAATTGATTTCAAACAAGTAGCCAATCTTTGGTGTGTTTCTATTCCAAATTCATGATTAGCATAATAGTTTTCTGTTTTGTAATAAGGAGGATCACAATAGAAATAAGTTTTTTCAGAATCATACTTCTCAATCACTTGTTGAAAATCCATATTCTCACAAACCGTAATCTTATCAAAATAGTTTTGCCATTTCTTATCTTGTAACTTACCCTTAAATGAATCAAATTTAGATTTATACTTACCTTTTAAGTCAATAAAAGATCCTTTCTCAGGATTTGTACCAGACCAAACTTGACTAAGAACATAAGCGTATTTAGCAGCAGTGTGATAATCTGGTTCAGATAAATCTACCTTAAAACTAGGGTCAAATATTTCTTTTTGAAACTTATTAAAAAGTTCTTTATCTTGTGATTTGTAATCTTTTATGACATCATAGAAATCATTGTAATTAACAACACATTTGAATAAATTAACATTCAAAGGATTAAAGTCATTGTAAACAACTTTTTTAAGATTAGGATAATTTCCTAACTCTAATTTAAAGAATACCCAGAACATGCCTGAGAATGATTCAACATAGGTTTCTATATCACTTGGTATGTAATTTTTTATAAAACTTGATATACGACTCTTTCCACCAATGTAACTTAACATAATTTATTTTAATTTAATTTTCTTGAGCAATTATCCTCAGCCCATAGAGGTCTCAAATTATCTAATGAATTAACAATATCCATTGGTGTATCTGGGTCAAAAGATGATACCATCTTTTTATGATCTATATGCCACTCCCCATAATTATTCCAACTCATTCCCCCCAAAAATAGATTTTCAATATGCTCTTTCAATTGTAAAGCAGAATAACCTAAAAGTTTAATAGTCTCTCCCTCTTTTTTCTTATTAAGTCTTTTCAGTGTATTTGTGAGAACTGACCTCCATGCTAATAAATAAGGCTTTCTTTTTTTAACTGATTTATACCAGTTATTCCTATGTTCATTTATTTTCTCAGACTTAAGATATTTTTTTCTATAAGATTTAATTTTATCCGGATTATTTAATCTCCACTCTTTTTGTTTTTCTTTATTTTTAGGATCACTTCTATATGACTTATTCTTTTCTTTTAATTTTTCTTTATTCTCATCTCTGTATGATTTACCAATCTCTTTAATCCTTTCTTTATTCTCTGACCTATATTCTGAGTTTTTTAATAGCACTTTTTCTTTATTACTCTCGTAATAATTTTTAGATCTTTTAGACTTTAACTCCTTAGGTATAGAATTTATATACTCCTTATATTTCTTTTTGTACTCAGGTGTACTTATTCTCTCTTTCTCTTTTATAGATACACATGATTTACAAATAGATTTATATCCATCTTTTGAGACAGATGATTTACTAAATTCATTAATATCTTTATCAATTTTACATTTATTGCAATTCTTCATAAAGTATATATCTATATCCAAAAGCTTATTTTTTATTTTCAGCGCATAAAAAATAAATGATAGTGAATATTATTTAGTAGCTTTATCTTTTAACATTTGAATTCTATCTCTTAATTCAGCCGCAATCTCATACTCTTCATTAGCTAAAGCTCCTTCCATCATTTTCTCAAGGTCTTCAATAGAAACAGCTCTTTTTGGTTCTTCTTCAACATCTTCAATATCCTCATCTTCAAACGGATTACCATCATTATTAATACTGATACCAGCATTATCTAAAACAGATTGTGAAACATAAATAGGACAATCATATACCAATGAAAGTGAAATACCATCACCAGCAACACACTCAATTTCTACTTCATCTAATCCATTAGAAGCGATAATCTTTGTATAAAAGATACCTTCTAAAACAGAATGAATATAAATCTCTTGAACATCAATTCCAAAAGAATCAGTCATTGACTTAAATATATCATGTGTTAGTGGTCTTTGTGGTTTAATACCTTCTATTTTTAAGGCTATTTGTTGAGCATCTGATGGTTTGATAATAAGAGGTAATTTAGTTTTACCTTTTACTTCAGAAAGAACTACTACATAAGATCCCATCTGTGATTGACTATAGGAGATTCCTAATATTTTTACTAACTTTTTTTTCATTTATTTTTTTTTAAGTATTTTATTTATTTTAAAGTGTCTTTGATATTCTTCGTTACAAGCTTCGTGTTCAATTATTAATGATAGTAATTCAGAGTTTTTTGTGAAATTAATGACTTCAAACTTTGGCTCATCATTGTAATCCATTATGATAAATTTATATGATTTTTTTAACTTTTGTTTTTGTTTTTGAGTAAGTTCTTTAATTAAATAACAAAATTTAGTGGATTTATTATTAATGAAATATCTTACCAGATCATCATCATCAAATGAGTTTGGTATACCTATTCCTCTGAATTTAGAGTAGGCTAACCAACCCATCTTAGTAATAAGATAAACATTAAGTTCCATATTAATCATGTAATAATAAATCTGCCGCTGTTGATGCTCCCCAAGCCATTGGTTTGGACCAAACACGAAAACCTAATCCTTTCAACCACGGACCAAAACTTTTATAAGCAACATATGATTTATTCTTAGACACACCTCTTTCATTAATAGTTCCTTCTTTTGGATTGAAATCAACGTGAATATCAACCAATTTGAAATCCATCATATCCACTGATGTTAAAGAAAGAGCTTTAGTAACTGCTTCTTCTAGGTGTAAAGGAACATGAGAGTATTCACCGTTACAAACAGCTAAATGATATTTATATCTCTTTCTTTCAATTTCTGTTAAGTCTTTTCTAACATAAAAAGCAGAAAGTTCATTATCTAAATAAGTTGCAATATCGTGAACCCATTGAGCTTCTTTATAAAGACGCTCTTGATTATCTCTGATTTTAGGGCAAGACTCTCTAAAGAAAACAACGTGTGCTCCTCTTTTAATATCTGTATTATAAAGCATAATTGTAACTGCGTAAATAGTTCTTTTACGCTTTTGAATAGAGTCACAACCTACCGTAATTGTAACAGTTGGATCTCTTTCTATACAATCTTTTAGATACTCTGTGATATCTGGGATATATTCCCCACCGAATTTCTTGAATCGGTTTTTAAAATTACTCATTTTTCTACTACCTTTCTTTCTATTTTTAATACTGAATACCGAACCACTTCTGGTGGAAAAACCATAAATGACCCATCTTCACAAAATAACTCAAATCCTGAGTTATAAAACTCTTTGGACAACTCTATCATTTTCTGACATTGTTCCTCATTAACTATCATGATCTCACCCCTATACTCACCGTATTGGTTAATAAGAACCATTTGAACCTCTATTTCCATGTTTTATATATTGTACCTTATTGTTTCCATTTACAAAAAAAGGGGATACCCAAAAGATATCCCCTTCATAATCAGTTGGCTAAACCAGATTACTTAGAACCTGGTTTGTTGATTTTCTTGATGGTTCTCAACAACTCATCAAACTCCAAAAGGAATTTCTTCAATTTTGGGTTAGTAACATCTGTGATGTTATCTAAGATGTAAAGTAAGTAAGCGGTCTTTTCATCATCACCTACATTCTTTAAGAACTTAACCGCATTTGCCAGTTGCTTCTCAGTCAACTTGGTGATATCAATCTCTTTCAATGATTGAATCAATTCAGAGTTTTTATCACGGTTATACTTCTCAAGGTCTTTCTTAATACCATCAAAGTTATTAAGAACATCTTGGATTGATATGTTCAACATATCTTCACAATACTGAACAAACTTCATCGCTGAGTTACCTAAGTAACCACTAGCTACCTCTTTTAAGAGTGGTAAAAACTCACGAGGTGAAGCGTCCATTCCATAGTTACAAACAATGAACTCTGACAACATTGTCCAAGAACGCGGTGTCGCGTATGCCTTAGAGTTATCACTTGTCTTATACATTTGCTCTGGGTGAGCCTTAATGAAAGAAGTGATTAATTTGTGACAATTCTCTGTAGCGAAATCACCAATCCACTCATCTACAGCTAGTGTATGATTGATGTGCACTAAACGGTTGTTTAATGCCGAGTCAAACTCTTCAACATCTGTTCCATCTTCATCACCTAAGTTACCAGATGACATCATTAGAACATTCTCATTGAAATTGAAGTCAGTACCAATCTGACGCTCAAGTAAAATTTGAAGTGCTGCGTTACGAACTTGTTGAGAAGCTCTATTTAACTCTTCAAAGTGAATAATTGTTGGTTGCTTGTTAGCCTCAATCGCCCAGCGAGGAACAACGAAATCCAAACATTTCACCATTTTACCATTTACGTCTACCTCAGACACATTGGGATATAAACCAACATCAGTTTCATCAACCATTGATAAACGGATATCCATGTAACGGAATCCCATTTTCTCTGCGATTGACTTACCGATTGCGGATTTAGCAACTCCAGGTTTAGATGTGATGTTTAAAACACCATACTTCGCCCACATTACAGAAAAATACTTACGCTCTTTTGGAGTTAATAAGGATAATTTCTCACTCATTGCCTGAGGCATTTGTTTTGATTTAATTTCAGCCATACTGATTTTTATTTTTAATTATTAATATTATTATTTATTTCTTTTACAAATATAAGAACTCTTTTCTTATCTACAAAATTATTTTTGAAAATAATCTGAAAAATTCTCTAAAAAAACATTTTTAGTTTTAAGTGTGCCAATTCCATCATCACTAATGATCCAAATCAAAGGTTTGATATTACTAACATACTCTTTAATAGCATCAGGAGTCTCACCCAAAGCCTCAGTATATTTACCTCTAACATCATCAATCTTTACATAGTAATTATAACCCTCTACAAAATTATTAATTGATTTAATACATTTGTAAAGTTCACAAGAACCAGACTCAATATCCCTATTACAAGATGCGTCCATTTCTTTATTAGTTTCTAACCGATAGTCTTCTAATTCACTACGGAACTTCAAAAAAGTTTCTTTTACCTCAGGATTAGATACATCAGCAAAATTGTCAAGAGCTTTCTCTAAAACTTTTCTCTTCTCTTCTACACTACTAGCATCATCAAAATCTGATTCAAATTGTTCTAATGTATAAGTTGAATCTAAACCTAATTTAATATCATCTGATTTAATTAAATCCATTAATGCGTTTATTTTATCTTGTCTTTCCATTTTTTATTTTATTATTTTTGATCTTTAATAATTCTTTTTACTTCCAATGCTAATCCATAGTCATTTGGAAAGTTACGATTAACAAAAACATCCTGTTTTAGAAAACTTCTACAAGCTCTACCAAAATCATAAATATTTGGATTATTACTTTCTAATTCAGAAAGTCCATCTATGTTCTGCTCAATTATATTCATTTTGTATTATTTATTTCTTAGATTTAACTTTATTTATAGAGTCATTCAAACTAGAATACTTTTGACCCCAATAACTTACCTCACCATCTTTTACACGGAGAAGATCCTTCATATTATCATTTTGTTCCTTAATCTCAACAATCTCTATTTTAAGAGAATCAATTTGATGTTTAAGATTTTTAACTGTAGAATCTTCTACAACTACTACATCTTGTGTAGTTTTTTTAAAAGTATTACAAGAAGCAAATACCAACAAGAGTGTAATTAATTTTAATTTCATATGTTTAATTTTAGTGATCCCGACTGGATTCAAACCAGTGGTCGCAAATTTAGAAAATTTGTGCTTTATTCGCTAAGCTACGGGACCAAATACCTTGTTATCGAACAAAGTTAAACGTATTCTCATTCGGGTCATACTCCTAGTTGGGCTAATACCAACGATGCCACGGGTCTTACCCCGTCTGTGTAGTCTTTCTTATTTCAGAGGATAATACACCTCACCTACCGTCGTACCCTCGGAGAGACTCGAACTCTCACACCTACGGAACCAGATCCTTAGTCTGGCGTGTCTACCAATTCCACCACGAGGGCAATTATTAACTTCTTTTATATTTAATCTCTTTGAAAAGTTGTTAAGGATTAACCCTTAACAACTTCAATATTTTTCAATGCTACAATCGGTTTAACTGCTTCCATCACTTCTTTAACATCGCCTAATTTAGATAGGTTGTCAATTGTGCCTTTTGCTACTGAGAATGCTGTAGTAGCCGTAATGATTTTTTCTTTGTCTTTTTCAGCGATTTCTGTAGACTCCTCGATTAAACGGGATAAGATTTCGCCATAACGCTCTATCATTGTTGAATCAAATCCAAATGTAGTTTTTTCTTCAACAACTTCTTCGCCATAAGTTTCGCGTAATTCTTCAGCTCTGTCTGCTGAAATTTTAATATAACCATCTGTTGGTACAAACATGAACTGAGCGGTATCATCAGAATCATTTACATGTTCTAACATAACAGAGCCAGGATTTTTACCTGTTTTAGAGTAAAGATTAGACCACTCATCACGTCCTAAGTCACGAAGTTCATCAGAAATCATATCTGCTTTAGCCTTAGCAGATTTCATAGAGTCATTTAATACTTCTAACTTTTGAACTTTATCAAAGAAAGAAGGGTCTTCAATTTTGATACGAACTTTTTCGTCTTTTGCTTTTTTAGGTTCTGCTGCTGATTTTGATGCTGCTTTTGCGAATAAATTTTTAGCCATAATATTTTGTTTTTTTAGTAGTGATTAATTTTCTTATTCAAAGATAAGGACTTTTTTCATTTCTACCAAATCTTTTTTTAATTATTTTTTTGATTTGATATTGATTACCTTATCAACAGGACAAATATACGTAAGTTATTTAACTTTACCAAACCTTATTTTTAATATTTCTAGCAACTTTCTTTATGATGCTATTTTTCTCAGTCTCTTTTGGAATATGTATTTCAGCTGTTGGATTTGTTATCACTGGTGTTATCTTAATGTGTGATGTTTTTGAGAAAGGTTCTTTTAAATCTTTTAGAATTTCTTCTTGATAAATTTTAGTTTTAAAGGATCGACCGGTATCTTTATAAGTTACCCTTTTAGTAACCAAAATCACAAACATATTAGGTTCATCTAATACTTCTGTTTTGATATCTATTATTACATTATCTGTTTCTTTTATTATGTTCATTTCAATATTATATAAGATACAAAGATAAGGAATGTTTTTAAATAAACAATATTTAAAAGTTTGGGAAAATGGAAGAAATGTTATAGACTTTCAAGTATCTAAAAAGTTTGGTAAATTTGAAGTTAAACTTAATATAAAAGATATTTTAGCTCAAGATTTAGTTTACTTTCAAGACTTAAATGGTAATCACAAATATGATGAAGGTGATAATAATTGGCAGAATATAAAATTCGG
>Ga0304729_1001932_pt1 | contig 12994 bp, 13 predicted proteins | sample C_131016_MF_Meta_FD_190475 | JGI IMG/M metagenome (GOLD analysis project Ga0304729, IMG submission 190475) | Freshwater microbial communities from Lake Croche, Canada to study carbon cycling - C_131016_MF_MetaG (v2) (version 2) | ecosystem: Environmental > Aquatic > Freshwater > Lake | place... | reverse complement strand
CCAAAATGCCGTCGCGATGGACATTGTGTTGGATTGGCAAATGCACCATCGCACCATCATGGCCGCGCGCAACGATGACCGAATATTCGGCTTTGAGTGGCAGCATTTTTTCAAGCACGCAGGGAATACCGCCCAATTTTTTGAAGGCATCCTCAAGTTCTTGCGGGTTACGCACACGTACTTGACCCTTACCGTCATATCCCATACGCGCCGTTTTCAAAATACCTGGCAACAGACTTACGGCATCAGCCTGCCCCACGTTCTGTTTCAAAACAGCCTCTATTTCAACACTAGAAGTAATGACTGCAAAAGGCGCAACAGGTACACCACATTTCACAAAATGGGCTTTCTCCAAACGCCTGTCTTGCGCAACCGCCACTGCATGTGCGTTCGGCGCAACTTGTATTTTTTCTGCCAACTGGGCTAACGCATCAGCTGGCACGTTTTCAAACTCAGTTGTCGCCGCTTGACAGGCGGCGGCCATTTGTTGCAATCCAGCAGGATCTAAATAGTCCGTTTGAATATGCTGATGACTCACTAGTCCAGCAGGGCTTTGTGGGTCCGGATCTAACACTACAGTTTGAAAACCCATGCTTTGTGCCGCATGCACCCACATACGTCCCAATTGACCACCCCCTAAAACGCCCAAGGTAGCTCCAGGCGCGAGCGGTTTGAAGGTGACGCTCATGCCTTTGGTGGCAACGTCATATTGCGCGCGTATTCGGTTTGACGTGTGCGATACGCGTCTAGCTTCGCTAACAAGTCTGCGTTGCTTGCAAAATTGTTTGCGTTTTTTGTATCTGAAGTCTTGGAATCTACTGCGCCAAAAATTGCAGCACCTGAGTTCGCCAACATCGCCACAGCAAACAACGCGGCATTCGCCGCTCCTGCTTCACCAATAGCAAAGGTCGCCACAGGTATACCTTTAGGCATTTGCACAATGCTGTGTAACGAGTCCACGCCGTGCAAATGTTTGCTCGCAACCGGAACACCGAGCACAGGCACGGTGGTTTTGGCGGCCAACATACCCGGCAAATGTGCTGCCCCACCCGCACCGGCGATGATGGCGCGCAATCCGCGGGCTTGCGCTGATTCTGCGTAAGCGAACATATCGTCAGGCATGCGATGGGCTGAAACGACGCGGGTTTCGAAGGCAATCCCAAATTCTTGGAGAATCGAGGCTGCGTGTTGCATGGTGTCCCAATCAGATTGGGAGCCCATGACGACGCCGACTTGGCACTGGGTCATGATGTGGCTTAGGGTTGGAAGTCGAATAGATGAACAAGCGAATTTTAAGACGGGACCCCCATGATCGATGTAACGATGGAAAATTTTGAAGCGGACGTGATTGCCGCTTCGCAAACCACACCAGTTTTGGTGGACTTCTGGGCCGACTGGTGTGGCCCTTGCAAATCTTTGGGGCCTGTGCTCGAAAAGCTAGAAACGGCTTACGCAGGACGCTTCACCCTTGTTAAAGTCAACGCCGACAACGAGCAGCAACTCGCCGGCGCCTTTGGTGTGAAAAGCCTGCCCACTTGCATATTGCTGATGGGCGGCCGACCCGTTGACGGATTCATGGGCGCATTGCCAGAAGGCAAAGTGCGCGAGTTTTTAGACAAACACTTGCCGTCCGACGACGAAATGGCGGCACAAGCAGACGCACAAGCTGCAGAAGAATTGCTAGAAGCCGGCGACGCAGACGCCGCGCTCGCCAAATTGCAAGAAGCTTTAGAGCTCAACCCCACAGACGACGAAACGCGTTACAACTTTGTCAAGTTGCTGATCTCAGTCGGCGAATTAGACAAAGCACAAGCGCATCTCGCACCAGCCTTGGTGCAAATTCCGTTGCAGTTGCGTTTTGAAGCACTGAGCTATTGGCTACAAACCTTGCAGTTCGTCAGCACCGATGCACGCGGCAGTTGGCAACCCGATCAGTTCGATGCCTTGATCGCACAAAACAAACGGGACTTCGACACCCGTCTCGCCAAATCACGCGTATTGATTGCCGGTGGACTGATGGAAGAAGCGATGGAAGAATTGCTAGAAATCATCATGCGCGACAAGGCATGGAACAACGACGTGGCGCGTAAAACTTATGTCGCGATTTTGGAATTGATGACGCCCCCCAAACCCAAAGCAGACGCTGCCGAAGTTGGCAAGTCAAAAGGCGGCATTGAGTTAATGGGCAAAAGCGCCATGCAAGAAGACCCGCAAATGGAGTTGCTTTCGCGCTACCGTCGCAAGCTCAGCATGGCGCTGAATTAGTCTTTTAATCGGTCCCAAGCCTCTTGGTATTTGGCTGAGGTCTGCGCAATCACATCTTCTGGCAAGTGTGGCGCAGGCGGTGATTTGCTCCAAGGCTTGCCTTGCACTTGAGCCGTCTCTAACCAGTCACGCAAAAACTGTTTGTCGTAGCTCGGTGGATTGACGCCCACTTGGTAAGAGTCTGCGGGCCAATAGCGTGAAGAGTCTGGCGTCAGCACCTCATCCATCAACACCAAATTGCCATTCGGGTCTAGCCCAAACTCAAACTTGGTGTCCGCAATGATGATTCCTTTGGCTGCTGCCACATCGCGTGCGGTTTCATACAAAGCAATGCTGATAGTGCGAATTTTTTCTGCCAACGGCGCGCCGATACGCTCTACTGTTTGCTCAAAGGTGATGTTTTCATCATGCTCACCCATCGCCGCTTTGGCGGCAGGCGTGAAGATCGATTCAGGCAAACGACTGGCATTGTGCAAACCTTTAGGCAAGGGCACGCCACACACCGATTGGCTGGCTTGGTATTCCTGCCAACCACTACCAGCCAAATAACCACGCACCACCGCTTCTATGGGGATAGGCTGCAAGCGTTTCACCAGCATAGCTCGGCCGGTGACTTGCGACACTTCGTCAGTACGCACAACCGACTCTGGCGCATCCCCCGTCAAATGGTTAGGGCAAATGTGTCCAAGTTTTTTAAACCAAAACAAAGCCATTTGCGTGAGCAATACGCCTTTGCCTGGAATAGGCTCACCCATGATGACGTCGAACGCGCTGATGCGATCAGACGCCACCATCAAGATGCGGTCGTCACCGACCGCATAGTTGTCGCGCACCTTGCCACGCGCCAAGAGCGGCAAAGAAGTGAGTGAAGAGGTATGAAGAGCCGTTGCCATGAATCAGTGCACCACTTGGGCGAGCTCGCCCCGGGTGTACTTGGCAGCAACCACTTGCAGTGATTCGCCTTTGATCTTGCTGGCTTGGCCTTCGCAACCAAATTCGATATAGCGTTGCTTACAAATTGCCTGCGCTGCTTCACGCGCAGGTTTCAGCCATTCGCGCGCATCAAATTTTTCTGGGTTTTCAAACAAGAATTTGCGCACTGCGCCTGTCATTGCCAAACGAATGTCAGTGTCGATATTGATTTTGCGCACGCCAAATTTGATCGCCTTTTGAATTTCTTCGACAGGCACGCCGTAGGTTTCTTTCATATTGCCACCGTACTGGCGAATCGTTGCCAACAACTCTTGCGGCACGCTGGACGACCCATGCATCACCAAATGCGTATTGGGAATGCGGCGGTTGATTTCCATAATGCGGTCGATCGCCAAAATATCGCCCGTGGGTTTACGTGTGAATTTGTAAGCGCCATGGCTGGTACCAATCGCAATCGCTAAGGCATCAAGTTGGGTGCGTTTGACAAAGTCAGCAGCTTGTTCAGGGTCGGTCAACAGCTGCTCACGCGTCATAGTGGCGTCGGTGCCGTGTCCGTCTTCTTTGTCACCCTTCATGGTTTCTAAAGAGCCCAAGCAACCTAGTTCACCTTCAACAGTCACGCCTAATTTGTGCGCCATGTCGACGACTTTGCGGGTCACGTCTACGTTGTAATCGTAGCTAGCGATCGTTTTGCCGTCAGCCTCTAAGCTGCCGTCCATCATGACCGAGCTGAAGCCCAGGTCAATCGCACCTTGGCAAACGCCAGGGTTTTGACCATGGTCTTGGTGCATCACCAAAGGAATATGGGGATAGGCCTCGACAGCAGCTTGAATCAAATGCTTGATGAACGATTCACCTGCATATTTCCGCGCGCCAGCACTGGCTTGCAAAATCACAGGGGCGCCGGTTTCGTGGGCTGCAGCCATGACAGCTTGCACTTGCTCTAAGTTATTGACGTTAAACGCTGGAATGCCATAGCCTTGCACAGCGGCATGGTCGAGTAGTTCGCGCATCGAAACGAGTGCCATAAAAATATCCTCTAAAAATAAAAATCAGTGCTTGCGCAAAATTCTAAGGGTGCTCTTTTTACGCCACCTGACAAATTTTGAGCATATTGGTGCCGCCCGGTGTGCCCATAGGTTCGCCGCAAGTAATGGCGTACACATCATTGGACTGCATGATGCCGCGCTCTTTCAAATAGGTCTCGGCTTGCGCTAATGCGGTATCGCGATCTGTACTGGTGTCCATCAACAATGCGCGCACATTGCGATACAAAGCCATCTTGCGCTGTGTGCTGGCACGTGTAGTGAGAGCGTAAATCGGAATGTGAATGCGGTGGCGGCTCATCCACAACACAGTGGAACCTGAGTCGGTCAAAGCAACAATAGCTTTGGCGCCTAAATGGTGTGCGGTAAACAAAGCACCCATGGCAATCGATTGGTCGATGCGGGTAAATCTTTGGCCCGTGAAGTCGCCATCGAGTTCCACTTCTTCAGCGGCCTCAGCTGCGGCACAAATGCTGGAAACCTGTTGAACGGTTTCCAGCGGGTATTTACCTGCGGCGGTTTCAGCGCTCAACATCACTGCGTCGGTGCCATCGAGCACTGCATTGGCCACGTCGCTGACTTCTGCGCGGGTTGGGACTGGGTTGGTGATCATGCTTTCCATCATTTGGGTGGCGGTGATCACTACGCGGTCCATCTGACGGGCCATTTTGATCATGCGTTTTTGCAGAGCGGGAACAGCGGCATTGCCAACTTCCACCGCCAAATCACCACGCGCCACCATGATGCCGTCACTCGCAAGCAAGATGGCTTCCAAATGCGGAATGGCTTCTGCGCGTTCGATCTTGGCAATCAAACCTGGCTTGTGTTTGTAAGGCTCTCCCGCCACGTTGGCGAGTTGACGCGCCATTTCCATGTCGGTAGCATTTTTAGGAAAACTCACAGCCACATAGTCAGCTTGAAAGCTCATCGCAGTTTTGATGTCTTCCATGTCTTTGGCGGTCAATGCAGGGGCAGTCAGTCCGCCGCCTTGTTTGTTGATGCCCTTGTTGTTAGACAACTCACCACCCACTTTGACAATGGTGTGCACCTGTTCCCCCTTCACCGCTTCGACCGTCAACACAATCAAGCCATCGTTGAGCAACAGCAAGTCGCCTGGTTTGACGTCACGGGGCAGCTCTTTGTAATCGAGGCCTACGCCTTGCAAGTCGCCAGGTTCGGCACGCGACGCATCCAACACAAATTTCTCACCATTGACCAACATCACCTTGCCATCGGCAAACTTGCCCACGCGAATCTTGGGGCCCTGCAAATCGGCCATGATGGCGACTTCGCGGCCTACTTTTTTGGCGGCTTGCCGCACAAGGTTCGCCCGATCGATGTGGTCTTGGGCTTTGCCGTGGCTGAAGTTCAGGCGCACCACAGTCACACCGGCCAGGATCATTTGCTCCAACAAAGCAGGATCGCTAGACGCGGGCCCGAGAGTGGCAACAATTTTGGTGGCGTGGCGGGGCATTACTTGGTCTCCAGATGAATAAGCCTAGTGATTCTCACATGTTTGATTTGGCTTATTCGCGTTGTAAGCCTGTGTCATTGAAACTTGACACACATCAAAGAGCGCTGAAAAACAACACTTTCCGCCTCTTTTTGCCCGCTACAGCCCTACTTCTGCGACGGTCAAGTGAACCGTAAGTGCCGTAAAAAGCGATAATTACGTCGTTTACAAAAAATATAAGTGCTCTTCGAGAAGCACCCCAGACTAATCCCCATGCACACACACATAGAACCGATTTCCCCGCACGAAGCCATGCCCCATCGCAAAGTGATGCGCGAGTGGTTAATCCCCCTGTCTGAACGCACCACCTTGCGCGCTATTGTTTTATTGGTGGTCGACTTCGTTTTGTGGGCCGCATTGATGGCTGGCACAGTTTTGTTCGAAGCATGGTGGGCCAAGTTGTTATCTGGTGTGGCCGCTGGTTTTGTGATCGGTCGCTTGTTTATTTTGGGCCACGACGCCTGCCACCAAAGTTTGACGCCCCACCGCAACCTCAATAAATGGCTGGGTCGTATTGCTTTCTTGCCATCGCTCACAGCCTACAGCTTGTGGGACATTGGTCACAACGTAGTCCACCACGGCTACACCAACCTCAAAGGCTTTGACTTTGTCTGGGCGCCACACACGCCTGAAGAATACGCAGCCCTGCCTTTGAAGGAGCGCATCAAAGACCGGGTCTATCGCAGCGGTTGGGCACCGGGCCTGTACTACATGATCGAAATTTGGTGGAACAAGATGATGTTCCCCAATGAGAAAAACATGCCAACACGTCGGCCCATTTTTATCAAAGACTGCTTGCTCACCTCTAGCTTTGCTGTTTTGTGGATAGCCGCAATGGTCTGGGCCGCACTCGCCTCCGACCAATCTGTTGCTTTGACACTTTTGATGGGCGTAGCTGTACCGTTTTTCTTTTGGGTCAGCATGATTGGTTTTGTGGTCTATGTGCACCACACCCATGTTGATGTATCTTGGCACGAGGAGCGTGGCGCTTGGTCTAAAGCTCAGCCTTTTGTATCGACCACTGTGCACCTGACTTTTCCACTCCAAATCGGCGCACTTATGCACCACATCATGGAGCACACGGCACACCATTTGGACATGAGCATTCCGCTTTACAAACTCAAACAGGCACAAAGCAAGTTGGAAGAGTTGCTACCAGAGCGCATCATCGTGCAGCCGTTTTCATGGCGCTGGTATTTCCAAACTGCACGCGACTGCAAGTTGTATGACTTCAAGCAAAACAGCTGGACAAATTACCAAGGGCACGCTACCAGCCCTCGTGCTTTACAGGCGGCCTAATCAGGGCAACCTCATTCAAAGACAGCCCCGCGCAATGCGGGGCTTTTTTCTTGTGCGATTGCGTTTGGGAAGATTTCTATCTTTAAAGCGCACAGGGCTTGATAAAAATAACATATTTGTTATTATTCATGCATGGATTTTGAAATCACGTACTACAGCACCAAAGTTCAGGAGCAGATCATTGAACTTCCTGATACTTTGGCGGCCCGCTACATTGTGCTGACTAGGCGAATGTTAGCAATTGGGCCTAACTTGGGTGAGCCACACACCAAATCAATGGGCAGTGGTTTGTTTGAGTTGCGTCTCAAAGGAGCAGAAGGAATAGCGCGCGTATTTTTTTGCATGCTCATTGGAAAGCGAATTGTGATATTGCATAGTTTTATTAAAAAAACGGATCGCACACCAAAACGTGAACTTGAAATTGCGCAAGACCGGATGAAGGAGATTAAAAAATGAAAACACATGACCAAATTGTTAAAGCAATGATGAAGCGGCCTGGCGTCAAAGCAGAGGTTGATCGCATTGAACGTGAAGAAGCTGTTTTGCTTGATACCTTGCTGAAAACAAGGCATGCCGCTGGGCTCACACAAGCTGAAGTTGCTGAACGTATGGGGACTCTTGCTCCTGCTGTTGCTAGGCTAGAACGCTCCTTAGCAACTGGGCGGCATTCACCCTCTATTGCTACCGTCCGCAAATACGTTAAAGCCTGTGGAAAAAAACTTGTTTTGCAAGTTGCGTAATTCTCTTTTGCACTACTTGACCAAACGGTCAACGGACGTAACGCCCCAGAATACCAAATAAATACTAAAGGTACTATTTTTATGCTGGAAGCATGTAAAAAAGTGCCCGCAGAGTAGCGCTTAGGGTGCTGACCCGCCTGTAAAGGGGTCAAGCTTTCGCCTTAGTCCTGAGGGCCGAGACTACGCAATTGAACAAGGCATTGTGAAATGAGCCGCTATCCATCTGAAGATGATGACCAGAAGCTTGTCGAGAATTTGGTGTTTGGCCCGTATGGACTGACACTTTTAAAGGTTCCGCAAGGAGCAGGCCGCACACCAGACTATCAAGTCATACAGAGCGGTGTGCCAGTAGCCTACTGCGAGTTGAAGTCGCCACGTGATGAGGGGCTGGACAAATTGCTTTACATGGACAAGCCGTGTCAGATCGTAGGTGGCGGTCGCAATGATCCAACCTTCAATCGTATTAGCAGGATGGCACAGAAGGCCGCAGATCAGTTCCGTGCCGTCAACGCCACGCGATCAATACCTAACATCTTGGTGTTTGTGAATCATGACGACGCTTCTAGCTTTGGTGACTTGATTGAGACCTTCACTGGGGTCTTTCATTCCGCTGATGGCAGTCGTCATGAGACCATGCCACAGGTGGCCTCTAGACTGAAGCATGCCAAGGGTCAAATTGATTTGTGTGTCTGGATCGATGGGAAGGCCAAAAAAGTCGAAGGCTACTTCTTCAACCGGGACGCAACCCAAAACTACCTGCCCCATCTGTGTGCTCTGCTAGGGAAAAATCCAGCAGACATCAAGTACTAGTTGAACATAGGTGTAGCTAGCCCGGTCAGGCAATTCTGCCCCCGCTGACCCACAGGCTCAGTAACGGTCCAACTCGATGCCGTGACCCAGCCACTGACAAGCGTAAAGAAAATTGACGCCTAACCCGCAACACACCCCACAACTTCCCCAGCCCGAGTAGCTAACCGAAAACCTTGTTACACCAGCGATGAAACAACTGGAAGGCGAGTGAAGTCAGGGGGCAAACCCACTCGGCAGTGAACGGGTAGGTCCGGAAACAAGAAAACCCAGTGACTATGACAAATCAGTGGGTTCATCGTGTGACCTGAATGGTCGGGGTGAGAGGATTCGAACCTCCGGCCTCCACGTCCCGAACGTGGCGCTATACCAGACTAAATTAGCCACCCGCACGCCTAGCCAAAATCTCAAACGCAGGCAAAGTTTTGCCTTCCAACACTTCTAAGAATGCGCCGCCACCCGTAGAGATATAGCCAACTTGCTTCTCGATGCCATATTTAGCAATAGCAGCTAATGTGTCCCCTCCACCCGCAATACTGAAAGCGCTCGACTCGGCAATCGCATGCGCAATCACTTTGGTGCCGTTCTCAAACGCTGGAAACTCAAACACACCGACCGGGCCGTTCCAAACAATGGTGCCCGCTGCTTTGAGTTGCACAGCAAGCTTAGCTGCTGTCTCAGGGCCGATGTCCAAAATCAAATCATCATCTGCAACCTCGGTGGCTTTTTTTACAGTTGCTACGGCATCGGCGGCAAATGTTTTGGCACACACTACATCTGTGGGAATAGGCACTTCTGCACCGCGTGCTTTCATAGCGGCCATCACGGCTTTGGCCTCCGCCAACAAATCAGGCTCGGCCAAACTTTTGCCGATCTTCAAACCGGCGGCAAGCATGAAGGTGTTCGCAATACCGCCGCCGACGATTAATTGGTCTACTTTGTCGGCCAAGGTTTTGAGAATGGTGAGCTTGGTACTCACCTTGCTGCCCGCGACTATGGCCGCCAATGGACGCTTAGGATGAGCCAAGGCTTTTTGAATCGCGTCGATCTCGGCAGATAACAAAGGTCCCGCGCACGCTATGGGCGCAAACTGCGCAATGCCGTAGGTCGTGCCCTCGGCGCGATGGGCCGTTCCAAAAGCGTCGTTGACAAAAATATCGCACAGCGCTGCCAATTTATGCGCCAACTCCGGTGTGTTTTTCTTTTCCCCCTTGTTAACGCGGCAGTTTTCCAACATCACCAATTCGCCTGGAGCAACGTGAATAGGCGTGACGCTTGCCTTGTCGTCGCTATTGACCCAGTTGGCAACTAAAGGCACTTCGCGGTTAAGAAGTTCGCCCAAACGTTTGGCTACCGGCGCAAGTGAGTCTTCTGGTTTGAAAGTGCCTTCAGTGGGGCGGCCCAAGTGGCTGGTCACCATCACTGCAGCGCCCGCATCCAGCGCCATTTGGATGCAGGGCACAGAAGCGCGAATTCGGGTGTCTTCTGTAATCGCGCCGTGGTCATCTTGCGGAACGTTCAAGTCAGCGCGGATAAACACGCGTTTGCCACGCACTTGGCCGCTGGCGCACAAATCAGAGAAGCGAATCACATTCATAGTCAGTTTTCCAACTTAGTTCGACCAACCACCGTCAATGATTTGCGCAGTACCCGTAGTAAATCCAGATTCATCGCTAGCCAAATAAACCGCAAGCGCCGCAATTTCTTCCACGCGACCCACACGCCCCATGGGTTGGCGCGCCACGAATGCAGCTTCTACCTGCGCCACCGTTTGTCCGCTGGCTTTGGCTTGAGCAGCGATACGGTCGCGCAAAGAAGGCGACTCCACCGTGCCCGGGCAAATCGCATTGCAACGTACGCCTTGGGTAATAAAGTCTGCTGCGACGGACTTGGTCAAACCAATCACTGCCGCCTTAGTCGCGCCGTACACAAAGCGGCTTGGCGCGCCTTTGATACTGCCCGCAACTGACGCCACATTGATGATCGAGCCATTGCCCTTTTTCAACATGCCCGGCAAAAAGGCCTTAATCATTCGGAACTGCGACCGCACGTTGAGTGAGAACGCAAACTCCCACTCGTCTTCGGTGCAGTCCAACACCGAGCCTGCGTGCACAAAACCTGCGCCGTTAAACAGCACGTCAACAGGCCCATGTTTGGCAGCAGCAGCTTGCACCGCATCGGCTTTGGTGACGTCGAGCACGTCGACCGTACATCCACACTCTTTATGCAGTGATTCGAGTGCGGCGGCATTGACGTCGGTCGCTATCACGCGCGCGCCTTGCGCCACAAATGCCAAAGCAGTGGCGCGGCCAATGCCTTGCCCTGCGGCGGTGACGAATGCAGTTTTTCCAGCTAAACGGTTACTCATAGTGATATTCCTTGGTTGCAATTATTTTTTGGGAACCAGTTCAATGCCGTTGATGCGCTCTTGCGCTTCAACCATCGACGACACATATTTTTTACCAAAACCCAAAGCACTGGCCATGCTCAGCGACTGGTGCACGGCCTCGCCCATCATGGTGGGTACTGCCATACCTTCGGCCAAATGGGTGTAGTAGCGAACGTCTTTGCGGGCGTTGTCGAGCTCGAACTTCAAGCCGTCCATATCACCATCGAGTGTTTTAGACACGGCTTGGAATAAGCCCGAATTCACAGGGCCTGCACTGATCAATGACACGAGTTGCTTGAGGTCGATGCCGGCGCGCTTGCCCACCGCAAAGGCTTCGGCAGTGGCGGCCACAATGGCTTGGCCAATAAAGTTGTTAAGCAGTTTGATCGCGTGCCCAGCACCGGGCTCACCCACATGGAAAACGTTTTCTGCGCAGCACTTGAGCACGGGCTCAATCTTTACAAATGCAGCTTGGGTAGCACCCACCATGATGTTCAAACGTCCAGCTTCTGCTTCTACGGGCGAGCGCGCCAGCGGTGCATCTACAAACACCACGCCTTTGCTATGCGCGAGTTCACGCAAATGGGTGGTGGAGTGGGGCTCACTGGTGGAGCAATCTACGATGACCAAACCTGCTTTGGGTTTGCTCAGCAGGCCGTCTGGGCCTGCAACAACCGCCTCCACTTGCGGTGAACCTGTGACGCAAATCAATACGATGTCGCAGTTTGCGCCCAAGGCCGCCGCGTTGTCAGCCAAGGTGGCGCCTGCGTCCAACAAATCTTTGACGCGGTCGCGCTGTTTATGCACCGTGATCGCCAATTTTTGGCCTTTGGCAATCAAGTTTTTTGCCATCCCATGGCCCATAAGGCCTGATGCACCGATGAATCCAACTGTCATATCTGTCTCCCTTGTAAATTAAAAAAGTGAATTAAAAATCTGCCGCGATCAATTCTTCGCGGCTTGGTAAACCTTCGCAATCGCCGCGCACCTGGGTCGCGCGTGCGCCCATCCATGCGGCGCGTTCCACTGCTTTTTGTAGGGGCAATTTTTCTAACAAGCCGCTGATCACACCCACGGCAAATGCATCTCCTGCACCCACGGTGTCCACGATTTGCGCAACAGGGAATGCAGGCACTAATCCTGAGCCAGCATCGCTGTCGTAGTATGCGCCAGCGTCGCCTAATTTCACCACCACGCACTCTGCACCTTGCGCGCGGTAGAAAGCGGCAATCTCAGCAGGGCTGTCTTTGCCCGTGAGAAGTTGTCCTTCTTGCAAACCAGGAAACACCCAATCCGCTTTTGCCGCTAACGCATTGATCGCTGCGCGCATCGCATCCGAACTTGGCCACAAAGCTGGGCGCAAATTTGGATCAAAACTCACACTCTTGCCCTTGGCACGCATGCGCTCCATCGCAGATTGCGTTACCTCCCAAGTGTTGGCGTTAAGCGCTGGATAAATACCGGTAGTGTGCAAGTGGTTCGCTTTCTCAAACCAAGGCCAATCCACATCGTCCACGCGCAACTGGCTCGCAGCCGAGTCTTTGCGGTGGTATTCAATCGTTGGGTCACTGCCTGCCACGCTCAAAGTTTTGAACATCATGCCGGTTTTACCGCCAGCGACCATCTCGACATGGCTGCAGTCGATGCCCTCGTCTTCAAAACAAGCACGCAAATAGTGGCCCATCGATTCGTTACCCAAACGGCTAACCCACGACACGCGATAGCCCAAGCGCGTCAAGCCCACGGCCACATTGGTTTCGGCGCCAGCCGTGTGCTTGGTGAATTGCTTGACTTGCGCCAACACGCCAGGCTCTGCGGCAGCCAGCAAGACCATGGCTTCGCCCAACGTGACCACGTCTTGCATAAAAAATGAAGAGGCTAAGTGTTAAGAAGTTAAGTGATCAGCCGTCTCGCTGGGAAGCCAGAAAAACAAGCGCTTAGTTTGCGCGTTTAACCGCGACCCACAAATGGCATCTTGGTCGCCATCACCGTAGTGAACAAA
>Ga0304729_1001931_pt1 | contig 13013 bp, 26 predicted proteins | sample C_131016_MF_Meta_FD_190475 | JGI IMG/M metagenome (GOLD analysis project Ga0304729, IMG submission 190475) | Freshwater microbial communities from Lake Croche, Canada to study carbon cycling - C_131016_MF_MetaG (v2) (version 2) | ecosystem: Environmental > Aquatic > Freshwater > Lake | place... | reverse complement strand
CCAGATTCCTAAACTCAAAATTAAAAACATATACTAGAGATGACGTCAAGTCATTAATAGGCGATGGCATGAAGCTGGTATTTGAAAATGAAAATATAATAATCGTTAGAGTTATTAAATATGATAGTATAAAAGAAATTGGCTCAGATACTTCTTGGTGTATTGCCGGGAGTGATCATACATTTAAAAGCTATCTTAAAGAAGGACAAACACAATATGTCATCTTTGATTATGAAATGGATCCATATGATGTCAAATTTAAAGTTGCCTTCACTCTAAATAGATATAATAAAGTAATCTACGCACATGATATATTAGATAGATCTTGTTTACCATATACCAACGAATTACTAGCTAAGAATAATGTAAACACCAACACTATACACGAACTTGTGAAGCCTAATCTAGATATACCAGACATAAGCAATTTAATTGATATAGAATCTTATATCACATCAAATGTAATTACAGATGAAGCAATTAGTAAAATGGTTCCCGTTTTGATGACAAAATTATCCAATAAAAGTGGTATTAATAATGGGGTTAATAAAAGAGAAGTTGATAAGGTAAATAGATTCTTATATAAAATCTTCAATGCCTTAAAGGATAAAAAAGGTGATTACTTACTTGAAGAAGACATTACTAAATATAAATCATTATTTAAACTAATGACACCCAATAACTACTTTGATGAGTGTGTTCAATATCTAGCATCAGAGAAGATACTAGTATCATCGACACCACCACCCTATTGGTGGCAAGATGTTGTAATGTTGGGTAAATATTATAAAGTTTGGAAAATAGATATAGTTGAATTCATTAAACACCAACTTAATGTAGATAAATATTACAGATTATTAAAAGATAAAAGCGAGACAGACAAGAAAAAATTTGGAGAAGCACTTCTTTATTACTGCAATGTTATAACAGATGAAGACAAAAAAACGACTGGATGGAATACTGCCTCTATTAATAAACTTAATAATGATATAGAACTTCTTACTTTATATGCTAAACATTTAATGGGAGAGCAAGTAAATGAAGAAAGAGTTAAAAAGCTTATTTTATATACAAGTGATAAATTTTGTTATAGTGATTACGAGGAACTAACTGGCTTTGGAATTAAATACAAACTTGATACCGATTCAATAAGCCAGCAAAGCTATTCAAGCATTATAAAAGAAGATACTAAATTGGTTGACATTAGGGAATATAAATTGGATGAGACATTTTGGTTCTTATTATCTCATAATGAGGATTTCAATGTTGAGATAGAATATAGTAGAAAGTTTCTGTTAGACGATATAAACAAAAATCTAAGATTCTTCAACAATAAAATTGTTAGGAGGAATACATCAATTACGAGAGTACTATCATATAGCCTAACACAAATATGTGAGAAGATATATCCATCATTACAGCTTGTAACTAACAAGCATATTAAATTTAATGATGATGTAAAATTTCCTATGGGATTTGAAATAACTGTTTGTAAGTTTAGAAATAATCCCAATAACGCAGGGTCTAGAAAAATAAAAGTAACTATTAAATAGTTACTTTTCATTTACGCCTAATATCGCCTGATTTTTTCTAAATATCTTTATAGATGGTGCTTGGTTCCAATGCCTTTTAATATGCTTACAACAACCACATTCACATTCATAATGATCATGTCCATAACTATGATCCTTTGAGTGATAAGTACTAATTAGTATCCAATCATGTCGGTGACCCAACACAGTTTTTATGACTCTTATTATTTTTGATTTAATATCCATATTCTATATATTAACTTAAAATGTCATTTAATTTTCTATTTCTAATATCATCCGCACTCAGAATTATAGCGATATCTTTCCTATCAACCCATTTACCCATCATAAAATCGAGTATATCTTGTTTATAATTTGGACTCTTTAATACCTTTGCGGGTAGATTATGCTCACTTGTGATACCATATGGCTGAACTTTTACTTGCTTATCGGTTACCTCGGTAACAATTGCTTCATATATAACACTAAACTCAGTAGTCTTACCAAATACTAAGCCAGTCTTGAAGGTAATCTTCTCACCAGGTATAATTAAGTCATGATTAACAACCTTTTTCTCAAGATCAGATATCTTATCTCTGAGTGATTTAATCAAGTTTTTAAGACGCAAATCAGCAACTAACAGCATTAAATTTGCTGCAACCAGCACTAATAAGGTTATTGATAATATCAATATTGTAGTTTCCATTAGTTAATTGTTACATTTGTGTTTCTCAGCATATTATGATTACCGATTAGTGCTAATAATCTACCAGTCTCCTTATCAAATCTGTAGAAACTATCGAGATATGGGTAAGCTTTGAAATCCCAATTCTCTAACTGCACAATATTGAATTCAGACTTATTAACTGATACAAATCCTTTCTCAGTCAGTGTTTTTGTTATATGCTTTTCCATCCAATCATGTGCAAAATAAACTCTATCAAAAACCTCTAATCCAGTAGTGGTTTTCCATATTAAACATCTACCGTGAATCTTATCATTCACTTTAATTACCGCCAATTTAACTTGTGATGGATTTTTAGTGTAAAGCTCAAGATAATCAAGATGATCCGTCATACAGGAATTGTGTAGTGTACCTTTACCAGAGGTGTAGTTCTCCCTTATATATCCCTGTAAAATATCCTCACCACTTAAAATCTCTAACCTCAAAAGAGAACCATTCTTAAAGGCTAGAAAGTTATTATGAATATTCTCAATGTCTTTATCTGATAAGTTCATTTCAAAAATACCTGAGTACTTTTTTACCAAGGCGGTAGTCGCTTGCCTTACAAACCTTGCAAGTCTTATATCAACAATCTTATCTGACTTACCTATTTCTTTTGAAAAGTGAGTAAGCTTAATAAAACCTGGCTTATCTGATAATTCATACTTTGTAAATTCATCCATGACACCACTTTTCAAATGAAAGATAATATCAACTTTTGAAGAATCTGAAAATCTGAGGAATCTTACTAAGTCTTCTGATACTTCAACATTTTGTTTATATACCAGACCATCCTCTATTATCCTAATATCAGATACATCACCGGAATTAGTTCCGTCTAAGTTACAAGAAAATACCCATGAGTACGGCATTCCATACTTTTCTGGAGATGGGTCTCCCTCACGATCAGGGTTACTATGACATATCCATGCAGTTACATAACCCTCATCTAGGTTAATCTTACCAATATGTAGAATAGCGCCTTGAATCGATACACCATCGATATTACAATTTATTGTACAGCCACTTTTAATACTTTGAAAATTAATCATTAAACTTATTTTAAAGTGCGAAATTAATATATTATATACAAATAAAAAAATTATTTTATTATATACAAATAGTCTTCGAGTGTAATTCGCATACCATCAAGAAGCCCACGTATATAATCAATACCTATCTTTTCCGATAGATAAAGCTCTCTTAGAATATCATTCATTTATATCTTTTATTTTTTCTATGAAGAGAATATTAAACTCATCTTCATTTAGTTTGGTTGTAAACCGCTCACCATTTATAGTGAGATATGTTGTTACATAATAATATGGAGACTTCTTACACTTTTCTAAGTCACTTAGTCCACCCCAATCAACCAATTTAGCACTAATACCATACATTGGCTTTAAAGTGCTGGCACTACTTTCTTGTCCAAAGGCGTAACCTAAAACCGTCATTGGGTCAATATTAAACTCAACTTGTGTATTTTCCAACAAATATCCACCTGATATATCCTTCATCATCTCAACATGAGTAACATCGGATGGGTGTAAGATTAAAGACTTGGTAGTGCCATAGTCATCATAAATTACATACCATGGACTATTATACTTAGTAGGTGCGTGTGTATGACCAGCAACTATAAAACTTATATCAGTGATAGATCTATCATAGATTAATGTTCCTCTCATAATTTATCTTTTTTTAATCTCATTGTTTATATAATTAACAGACTCAGTAAAAGACTTTGATAAACCACTCTTAATCATCTCTAAGCTCATTGTATCCTCACTCAATTCTATCATGAGTTCAGAAGACATCAGAAACTCTATATTAGCATTATATAGATTTCCAAACTTTGTCTGCTCAGTGTAATCTTCCTCAACCGAATCCTGTAATGATTTAAAAATCACAAGTCTATCTTTCTCAGTTTTAGAGTACTTCTTCAATAGAAATAAAAATATTCTTCTCATTAGTTTAATATTTCATCAATGTTTTGATCACGAAGTTTAGATTTGACAATACTAATATCATGCAAATCATCTGATGTAATACCACATCTCTTCATTATTATTTCTAACAACAACTCTTTACTCTCTTTATAATCTGTCTTTACCTCATCCGACATCGACCCACCAAAATCGGACATCATATCGTAATATATTTTCTTTTTTTTTTTTTTTTATTACAAATATATACTAAAAAAATGTTAAATGGTTTTTAATTTATTTATATATAATAATATAGTATATTTGTAAAATAATCACTTAATATGAATAAGAAAGAGAATAATAAGAGGTTTTCAAAGCTAATTAGAAAAATTATGTCAGAGCCTAATGAAACACCAGAAGCATCTAAATTAGAAGTTGTTAAAAACATAATCAAGTTTAGTGAGATTGTTGAGGATATAAAAGTTAGTATTCTTCAAAGTATGAATTAGCAGATTGTATAAAAGTCACTGAGAAGTGACTTTTTTATACCTAAACTTTAATACAATATCATATATAACTATAAAAAAGATTATATATGCAGATTACAAACTACGAAGGATTGATATTACAATCAGAGATTAATGAGCTTCTAAAAGAAGATGTTAACCTAACAATAAAATATAAACTATCTAAACTATTAGATAAGGTTACAAGTGAATTAAAAACATTTGATGAAATCAGAACACAAGCAATAAGAGAAAATACTTCACCCGATGGTATAATGGATGTTCAGAAAATTGAAGACACCTTAAATCCAATAGTATTGGAGAAAATTAATATTGATTACAAAATATCACTGAGCGATATATCTGTATTTTCGTCAGATAAAGTGCCACAAGTTCTTTTTAAATTTGTTGAAGAATAATTTAATAACTATCTTTGTTAAAATAATTTTTTATGGGATTTTTTGGAAAAAAGAAAATAACACCAGAAGCAAAGGCGGAAGCAAAGGAAATAGCTGTTGCTGTCAATGCTGAGTTGGAAACATATAAGTCAGTTGATTCAAATATAGAATATTTGAAGTCACAGTATAGCACGTATATATTGAAGTCGTTAATAGCAGACTTTGATAAATATAAAGCATCTCTTGAAAAAGAGGTAGATCCTGATAAATCAGGATGGCATATAACTGAGTCTAGATATGACTCGTTTGAATTATCTAAATTCAAACCTAGTGCTGGTACGACAGGTACATCTCATTCTTTCAGAGCTTCAAAAGCTCTGAAAATTCGTATTTCACATAAAGTAATTAACTTTATAAGGGACGGTTTTAAGCCAGAATATATTACATTAACCTCACACTCGACATCAGTGGACTTGTCTGAATTTGAATTTAAAGAGATATTGTATAAATATATTCTAGCTTATAAACTAAAGGAAAAAGAAAAGGACTTAGAACAGACAAAGAACTCATTCGAGTACATGATAAAAGTAATTGGCACTGACGTTTACCGAGATACTAAAATTGATGATATACTGAATTAGTAAACTTTTCGGACCAATGCTATATAATTAGTAAACAATTAAGAATTATGAATATTTTAAAGGCATTGCGACTAGCCATGGTCGCCACAAGTTTGTTTTTCATTACAAGCTTAAACTCACAGACAAAATATCACACAAAAGATGATATTTCAGTTACAATCAGTGGAACATCTACTCTACACAGTTGGGAGATGAAATCAACAAAAGGAGAAGTAAATGCAACATTTACATTTGACTCAAAAGGACAAATCTCCGGACTGACACAACTAACCTTCACAACACCCGCAGAAGGACTTAAATCAGATCACTCAGGAATGGATAAAAATGCTTATAAAGCTTTAAAATCCTCCACAAATCCAACAATCACATTCACCTCAACATCATCAACAGTAACCGTAATAGACGCATCAACTGTTACTATTAAATCCACTGGAAAGCTAACACTAGCTGGAGTTACTAATGATGTTACTATCATAACAACGTGTAAACTAAATGTTGATAAGAGCATTTCAGTTGTTGGTAGTCGTAAGATGGCTATGAGTGATTTCAAAATCGACCCACCAAGCTTTATGATGGGCGCCGTTAAAACAGGAAACGATATAATTATCAATTTCAGTTTAACACTTAAAAAGTAAAAAACAATCAATTATATGAAAGTAAAAATGAACAGGTTTAAGCTATTAATTTTAGCTATTGTTGGGATCTTACCTGTGTCCCTTTTCGCACAACAACCTAAGATTGATAATCTAAGACCGTATGATCAATCAGGTGTTAATGTCTTTGAAAACTTAAAGACAGATAGCTCAAAATTCGAATGTCTAAAAGTTAGATTTGGTGCTGGATTCACGCAACAATTTCAAAACCTTAAACACGAAAACCCAGGCGCTCTTAAAAACAATGTAGGTTCTTTCGCAGGTGGTGTTTCCACCCCAGGTAATCAATTAAAAGTTATCACCTCTGGGTTTCAAACTGCACAAGCAAATGCTTATCTAGATGTACAATTAGCCGATGGTATAACAATGAATGTTACCACTTATATGTCAACAAAACATCATAACGAAACATGGGTTAAAGGTGGTTATATCAAGTTTGATAAACTTCCATTTAAAGGACAGTTTTGGTCTGATGTTATGAAAGTAACCACGGTTAAAGTAGGTCACTTTGAAGTAAACTATGGTGACGAACACTTCCGTAGAACTGATGGTGGTCAAGCACTTTACAACCCTTTCATGGAAGGAAATATTATGGACGAATTTGCTACAGAAATAGGTACTGAAATTTATGTAAGTAAAAATGGTTTATTCGGTATGTTAGGTGTTACTGGTGGTACTATTAAAGGAAATATTGATTCTTTATATGCTGCGAGTAATAAAGATGGTGAACTTTCTAAAGCACCTTCTATTTTATTGAAAGCTGGTTGGGATAAAAAAATGGACAAAAATACAAGAGTACGTTTAAGTGCTTCTTATTATGGAAATCAAAGTTGTGGAGGTAATACATTATTTGGTGGTGACCGTACAGGTTCTAACTATCAATATATTATGGAATTAAACTCAGCTAACCCAAGTAGTACAACAGGTGCTGGTACTCCATTAGCATTCTCTGGTAGATTCAATCCAGGATTTGGTAAAAAAATCAACACATTCATGTTTAATGGATTTGTGAAATATACTGGTTTTGAATTTTTCGGTACTTACGAGTCTGCTTCAGGAAGAACTGCTTCTGAATTAACAGACAGAAAAGCTAGCCAATTTGCAGTAGAAGGTATCTACCGTTTTGGTAAAACTGAAAGCACTTTCTTAGGTGTTCGTTACAATTCAGTAACTGCTACTTTAGCTAACAGTGTTGGTGGTACAGGTGCAGGTGCAATAGTTTATCCTGGTGACGTAACTGTAAACCGTTTCGCAATCGCAGGTGGTTGGTTCTTAACTAGCAACGTTTTGCTAAAAGCTGAATATGTAAACCAAGTTTACAACGATTTCCCAACTGCTGACTACCGTTCTACTGGTAAGTTCTACGGTTATGTAGTTGAAGCTGTTGTAGGTTTCTAATCTTTTTCACTTAAAATAAAAAGTGTTGTTCTTAATTGAGCAGCACTTTTTTTATGTTAAGTGTTGAAGTAGCTTAACTAAGCCGTCTAATTGGTCACACTTATATCTAGCCTTCTTAAATCTCATATGTATTGGTATATAATCATCTACATAAAACCAATCATCATAATACTTTGCTATATATATCTCTCTTTGTCCTGGACAGTTGATACGTATCATATTTTGTTTATTCCAATCTCCATCATTAAAAGTTGCTATTTCCGCACTATAACCCTTTGGTAAGAGGTTAGAAACAACCTCTATATCACCTTTAGTTACTAACTCCCTCTTTTGTGGAGAGTAGTCTAGGGGATCAATAATGCTATAATAATCGGACTCATTAAATTTTCTTATGTGTCTCATTTATGCAAACTTTTTTATTAATGTAATTAAATCCTCAAACTCATGACACAGATAGTATGTATTATACTTGTTATTGATAGAAACATGGAAACCATCTTCCCCAGATATAAACTTAATCTCCAACCCACTCTCTTTTATAGACATACCACAGATATAATCAACTCCCCAGAAGCTAACTGTCTTATCTAATCTAACTCTTCCATTTATCTCTAATTCAATAAGCGTGTCATTAGTAGATGCAATAAGATCAAATTTAGAGCCATGAAAAATACTGGTAATAAGATTTACTAAAGCATCATCAATTTTATTGGAGTTAGTTTTGATAGAACTCTCAAACTCACTTTTACCAATCTCCTGACAACCAGTATTATACTCTTCAAATAATTTTATATACATAGCGTATATATTAAATTTTGCTAATTGGAAATTAATTATTATATTTGTCTCTTATGAGTGAAGATTTAGATAAAAAATTACAAAAAGGTTTGCTAAAATTATCGATTACATCATCTGTACTTAGTGGGTTACCACTATTATTTATCGGACTATTTAGTAATCACACGTTATTCATAATTATTTGGATGATATTCATAATAGTTAGTGTACGCATTGCACCTTGGGTATTAAATAAAATTGAAAAGATTTTTAAATGAAAAAGATACTAAAACTGGTCGAATGGAAATTTGACTTATATATTGCCTACTTTCTGTATAGCACGAGAAAAACTAACGTATACCACAAGTATATGCTAAATAAATGGGGTGATAAATACAAAAAATTTTATAGAAATGAAGAGTGAAAACGTAGGAAAATTCTTTATTATTAAAGATACTAAGTTTAGTGACTTTATGAAAGATGATGCAGGTAACTTAAACCTGTATGATAGCTTTGAACAAGCAGCAGAAGTTTGTGGAATGTATGAGTTCCCAAATGTTTTAATCTGTAAAATAGAATTCAACCATATTGAAGGATATTAATTTTTTTGGTGGATTGTCATAAATGCCTTATATTTGCAACTATGACTAATTTTGATAATGCAAATTTGAAATCTCTTCGTATAGACATTGATGCTGCTTTAAGAGAAGTAGCAAGTAAACATGGTATTAAACTGTCTATTGGTAATATATCGTTTAGTGCTGATAGGTTTACAACCCGATTAACAGGCTTATCAGAGGCAACAGTTATTAAGAAAACTACGGTTACTACACATATTTTTGAAGCTAATGGGTTCAAACTTGGGGATACCTTTAAACATAAAACCAAAACACTAAAAATTGTTGGTTATAACTCAAAACGTCCTAAAAACTGTGTTGAGTTAGAAGATCAAAATGGCAGAAAGTTCTCAGGCTCAATTGACATGATTAAGAGAATTTTAGGTCCTGGTAAAATAAGAGATAACAAAATTGAAAATATTTTAAACATGGCTACCCAAGGGTAGTCTTTTTTATTATTATGAATATAGATTTAAACTGGATAAGAAATGAGGTCATGAAAGACCCATCTGAAATAAACTGGCTAGGTGTGAGTGAAGCCGCTGCTAAATTATATGCAGAAAAAAATAATGAGAACTCAATATTGGAATTAAGCAGAGGGTTTGTAAACTTTGTTAAATCCAACAGTGAATATAACTGTGGTGATATTAAAGCGGAAGTTAAGCTAATACATCCAAACGCAAAGATATACACAACTAACTTTCAATCTACCGTAGTTAAGATGCTTAAAGATGGTGACTTAAACCGAGACATCATATCCGACGAGCTTGTTGTCATCATATCGGATAAGTCTTCAGTTGAAACTGCATTAGTTACTTATGAAATGCCAGTTCTTAGATTTACATCATCTATAACTACCAGAATAGCCAACGGTAAATGTACCGATACATTCTCATGGAAGAAAAATGGGGGTAAAAGAATAAAATGGGAAAAGGGAAAAGGGAAGGCTATCTACCGAGATAGTAAATTAAGTAACTTACTTGACGAATTAGAATGCAATTAATTTTAAATAGAATACACTGTAAGAAATGCAATACTGATGTCATATCGCGAAACAGATATGACATGGTAGGTTGTGGATGCACTAACCAAACCTGTGCTGATGGAGGTACTGATTACATGAAAGTAAGTGCGATTGATATGAAAATGGTGGAATTTACTCCAGTCTATATAGAAGATGGTGTTGATAAATACCGACATGCTAAGATATTTAGACGAAATAAATTACAAAAAATGAAGACTGAATATATATATGTATCAGCAGCAGAGCTTCCCACTGAAATAATTGAATTGAAAATAGAAGAATTTGAAATTGATAAAAATAATTCAAACACACCAAGCCCGTATTTAACTGTCTTGGAAGAAGAACTTAAATATCGAGTCATGTTAGAAAGAGATAAAAAAATAAACAAAATAATAGAATGAAAATAGAAGAGTATGCACCGATAGGTACAAAGTATTGTGAAGGTAAATGTGAGCGTATACCATTAACCACACCGACTGGACCAATTATGGTTTGTAATGGCTGTATGAGGATACTTAAAGATGGTAGACCCGAAAAGATTGAGGAGATTAAGGCAAGAAGAAAATAATGAAGAAATTAACAATAGCAACAGTCATAAGCACGATAATTCTGTATCTTATATTTAGTGTATATAACGGAGTATTGAATATAAACGAATGGGAGGTGAAGTCACACGATTGGTTTATGACTTTTATCTATTCGGACCTTATAGCATTAATATTAATATTTGCTTTTAAACTAGATAAAAAAATTGACAAAATAGTAAATGAGTAATTGGTTAATCTGCATAGATGATATGTCAAGTTGTATTACAAAAGGAAAACAATATGATTGTAAGAATCATAACACTACTTGTTATTCTATAAAAGATGATACCGGACGACCAACTTTGGTGCTAAAGATTTGGTTCATTACCTTAGACGAATATCGCATATCACAACCTCAAGTTATAGTAGAATGAAGAATATAGTTAAAATTGTATGTCTTACAGAACCAGACATATCATGGACAAGAAATAAAAGATTAGATGTCGGCTCAACCTATTGGGGTGAGTACGAAGAAGTTGATGTAAATCAATATGGGGTTTGTCCCATATATACCATATATGATGGTGAGAAGCGAAAGATGGGTGAGTATTTTGCCCGAGATTTACTGACACTGGAAAAACACCGAGATAAACAACTAGAAGATATATTAGGATGACATACGACAATAATAAAGTAATCCCACAGGACTTGATAGATGAATGTAACAGCCGCTGTAAAGAAGATGGGTAATAAAGATGCTGCCAGAGACTTAACAATAAGTGAGATAGTTGGTGATACCAATTTTTATGTCGGTGACATACCCTCTATAATGTCATACTATGATACCGAAACAATATTTTTCCTATTAACTTACTAGATTATTTTACCGTAATTGGTAGATACGACAGATACAAATTCGTAATTGATTACATAACCAGACTTGGATTTAAGCCAGGACTGTCAAATATAGGACTTGAATTTGAGCAAGCATTTACACTCTTCTTTGAAGAGGAGGCGTTTGAGACAACTGAGTTTACAATAAGAATAAAACCAAATATGTTTTATTCACTAAGTAGTACAAAGATATTGAGAGGTTTGATATCTGGGATGAGCGGCAATACAAGATTTTTCAATAAAAGAGATATAATATCATTTATCAGTGCAGAAGCTCCAACTTATTACAGAGCAAGACTAAGAGACATCATATTAGAAGAGGTACTTTCAGGTGAATCAACCTTAGAAGAAATTTATACAGAATTACATAAATAAAATGAAAAAAATAATTTTAGCGATGCTTTTAAGCATTACATTACCTACATTTACATTCGCAAACAGAGACTCCATTGAAGTAACCTATATAAGTGGAGTTAAAGATACCATTGAGGTGTCTGATGCTACTGATGTCTTACTTGATAAGGGAGATTTAAGAACATCTCGATGGGTATATGCCTCCTATGTTAGAAGCTATAGAGATATAGAATCATGATAACTTGGGCTTTTGGATGAAATGGCGGTTTGTCTTACTTGGTTGTGCATTAACAATAACATTACTAGCTTATTTTATTGTAAGAGATAAGGTTAGAAAAACAATGAATGCGGATACAGAAACCTGGATACGATAACTACTTGTTTATACAAGCATCAAGACAATCTAATAAGCCATCAAGCTGATCACACTTATAATGCTTTATATCTCTAATATCAACACTAGGATCGGTGTAGTGATCTACTACATAAAACCAATCATCACTAGCTTTATAAACCTTCATAGCAGTGGTTGGAATGAATGTCGGCACACTAACATTTTTTCTATTTCGATTTGGGCGTGATACAGGTTCATACTTAACATAGATTCTAAGGAAGTTACCGTGCGACCCAGGAATATGATTTCGATTAAAATTATACTCTATATGAACATTCATAGATTTTAGAAACTCCGATATATTATTTTCCTCCTTCTTACTAAACTCTATATCCTTGGTAGCTATAAATTCCGCACTTGATATACTACTATATAACTCCTCTTTTGCCTCAAAAAGCTTTAGATATTTCATATCGTATATATTATTTTTTCATACCCCAAAATATTACTATATTTGTATCTCAAATAATAATATGAAAGATAAACTGGTAGAAGAACAAATTTTCCTAAAAAACATAATAGACTCAACCCTCAGCATACCACTAGACAAATGGATAAATAAGCCATCTGAGAATAATAAGGAGATTCAAATAGGTGATGTAACATATAACAGCAGCTATTTATTATATGAATATGACTTACTCGC
>Ga0304729_1001926_pt1 | contig 13026 bp, 9 predicted proteins | sample C_131016_MF_Meta_FD_190475 | JGI IMG/M metagenome (GOLD analysis project Ga0304729, IMG submission 190475) | Freshwater microbial communities from Lake Croche, Canada to study carbon cycling - C_131016_MF_MetaG (v2) (version 2) | ecosystem: Environmental > Aquatic > Freshwater > Lake | place... | reverse complement strand
ACTCCTTGAATGTTCATATTCCCAGACCTACAAGGCGCGGAGGAGGAAAATAAGAAAAAGAGTTCGTATGGTATTGATTCCATGAATGCATAATGCCGAGTAGCTATTCACTCAGCTTCCTGAATTCCACATTCATCATCCCATTTATCCCCTTCATCCTTGTAAAATCATTTCAGCTCTCCGCGATTGATAGCCCGGCCGTTGCTTCGCATCCGTTACGGCTGCGGGATTACTTCACCCTTCTGCCACTTCTTTTTTCAATGGCAGGAGCCAGGAGAAGAATGCGGCCATGGCGAGGGCAGTAACAATGATCCCAAGAGACCAGACTATCGGGAAGTGCCCGTGAAAGTGAGGATCTAGCCAGAACATCTTCAGGCCCACAAAGCAGAGGATGAATCCCAGCCCGTACTTGAGGTAGTGGAACTTGGAGGCCATTCCAGCAAGGAGAAAGAACAGAGCCCGTAGCCCAAGGATCGCGAAGATATTCGACGTGAACACGAGGAAGGGTTCCTTGGTGATGGCAAAGATCGCCGGGACACTGTCGACAGCGAAAACTATATCGGTGAACTCGATGAAGATGAGCGTCAGGAGGAGCGGTGTCCCCATGAGACAGCCCGATTCCATGATGAGGAACTTCCCATCGTGCAGACCCGGTGATATCGGCAGGAACTTCTTCAGGAGGCGGAGGAGGACATTATGAGCCGGATCGGGATGGGACTCAGGACCGAAGGCAACCTTGAGACCCGTGATAGCCAGGAAGACTCCGAAAACGAGCGGAACCCAGGAGATCTGCATAAGCACCGATCCGAGAGCGATGAAGAGGGCGCGGAAGACGATGGCTCCGAGGATGCCGTAGAAGAGGATCTTATGACGGTACTTCGGCGGGATCGCGAAGAAGTCGAAGACCACAAGGAAGATGAAGAGATTGTCGATTGAGAGGCTCTTCTCAACCAACCAACCGGAGAGAAACTCCAGACTGCACTGCTTAGCGAGAACCTTGGGGTCGTATCCGGCCAGTCTCAGATCCTGAGGAAAGACATGCAGTCCATAGAAGTAGAGGCCTACGCAAAAAAGCAGAGCCAAGGAAACCCAAAGAAGCAGATTGAAGAGGGCCTCACGGTGACCTATCTCATGCTCATTCCCATTCCTGCGACGCATGTCCAGAAAGAGACTTCCAAGAATCATGAGGATAAAGAGTCCGTAGAGCCACCAGACGCGCTCCATGGGAAAAAGCTCCGGATGATAAGCGGCGGCGATCATTGGGAAGCAGCCTCATCGTCCAACGAAAGCTTCGGATCACGACTGACAAGCAGCTTGTCAATGCGCTGACGATCCATATCGACAACCTCGAAGCGGAAGCCATTCTGCTGAAACTTCTCACCCTCTCCAGGGATATGGCCGAGATGATGCAGGACAAACCCGCCGATCGTCTGGTACCTATTGGCCTCCAACTCCTCATCGGATAACTCCAACGAGATAGCCTGGGCAGTCTCCTCAAAATCGAGCTGAGCATCGATAAGCCAACTCCCATCCTCGCGCGTGATGATCTTGGGATAGTTCTGGCGGACACCGCGCTCGGGCAATCTGCCGACGATGGCCTCGACCACATCCTTGAGCGTGACCATACCCTCGACAACGCCGAACTCATCGACGACCAGAGCGACATGACGGCGGGTGTTCCTGAACTCCTCGATAAGGCGCGGGGCCATCATGGTGGAAGGGACAAAGAGCGGTGGATTGAGCACGTCAGTGAGTTTCACTGAGCCGGTGAGGGAGAGGTTGGCCCAGAGGGATTTCACGGAAACGATGCCTCGGATATTATCAGGAGTACCCTGAAAGACAGGGTAATCGGAGTGACCGGCCCCGGCGATCCGGCGCCAGTTCACTTCGTTCGTGTCATCAAGATCGAGCCATGTCACCCGGGAGCGAGGGGTCATGAGTTCAGCCGCAGACTGCTCGTCGAGATCGAGCACCCCCTCCACCATCTCCTTCTCGGCAGGTTCAAAGGCGCCGCTCTCCAAACCCTCATCCATCATCTGCAGCACATCTTCCTCGGTCTGCTCGGCGGTGCGACGGGGATCGAGATGAAATAGCTTCAGGGTCGAGGCGACAAAAGCCCAACCCAACTCAGCCAGCGGATCGATCCAAATAGTCATCCAACGAGCCAGACGGGAGAGGGCCCGAATAGGTAGGGAGGTATGAAGCGATTCCCCGATAGCTCTCGGAAGCAGTATCCCGAAGAGCAGGATCAGGAAGGAAATCACAGTCGTGACAATCCCGATCCAGGCGGGGAGAAGCATCACCCTGCCCTCATGATCGAGGATCAGGAGATCACGGGCGGCAAGCACCGAGGCCAGAGTGAAGAGAAACACGGAGGCGAGGCGCAACCCTGGACGGGGACGCGATCTTGCATCCACATAGGAGGTCACTGAGTCGGCATCGCCGCGGCGCTTCAGCAGGACCACATCGGCCATCACGCAGATCCCACCCAGAAGGATGAGGACAAGCGGCAACAAGCACATCAGCAGGTAATCCACGGTAGCGACGGTATTCATCCAAAAAATCAGTTCAGCAATGCCGCAAGCTTGGAGGGGGAAACCTCCAGCAGTGTCTCGACGGCTAGATCGCACTCACCCAGGGAGGAGAGCGGGTTAGTCGTGGCGACGCCGACGACCTTCATTCCCCCGCGTCTCGCAGCTTCGATCCCCGCAAAGGCATCCTCAATGACAAGGCATCGCTGGGGAGGAAGTCCGAGAAGATCGGCTCCCTTCAGGAAAACCTCGGGGTCGGGCTTCCCAAGCAGAACATCGCTACCGCAGACAACCTGATCGAAGAAAGCATCCAGACCGGTGGCTGCAAAAAGGGCATCCAGATTACCCCTCGGGGTGGAAGATCCAACAGCACGAGGAATCCCAGCTTCCTGCAGGGCAATAAGTAATTCGCGGGCACCAGGCAACACAATGACCCCCTCGGCGGCCACAAGCTGGCGATAGAGATCCTCCTTCCGATCGGCCAACTCACGGACAAGAGCCGGATCATCCCCCCAGCCCAAAGCCGGGATGATCACCTCGTTCTTCTTGCCGAATCCGGCCTTGAAATGTCCTTCGGGCAGAATAAGTCCCCGTTCAGAGGCCAAAAGCTCCCAAGAACGCTCATGCTGGGAGGAGGAATCGATCACGACACCGTCCCAGTCAAACAGAACACCCCAAATGTTGGTCATTGCTTGAATCATGAGGAAATCGGGAGAGTGCGGCAACGTCATTCTCGAAGGGTTGCACTCCTCAGACGCTTGGGCGAGTCTCTCCCATCACATGAGCTGCCGGAAACTCCTTCCCATGATGAGCCTCATTCTAGCGATGGCTCCCTCTCTGAGCGCCAAGGATCCCACCTCTGAAAACCGTGGAAACGTTATTGGCCAAAACCTCCCGGCAAGTATTGTGAGGATCGAAGTAACGGATCAGGAAGCGGACTATGCTTCCCCGTGGAACGCGGGTCATATCGGCGGCGGGATCGGCTCGGGATTCGTAATCATCGCCCCCGGCGGAAAGAAACGAATCCTGACCAATGCCCATGTGGTCAGTAATGCGCGCTTCATCACCCTGACCCGCGAACGGGTGAGTCATCCCTACACGGCCCATGTGGAATTCATCGCTCACGACTGCGATCTCGCACTCCTGAGCGTCGATGACCCGGCCTTCTTCGAAGGGACCGTACCGCTTGAACTCGGTGGAGTCCCTCTCATCGAGAGCGGCGTAAGTGTCTATGGATATCCGCTGGGAGGGGAACGCCTGAGTGTGACCAGGGGTGTGGTCTCTAAGATCGATTTCGACCTCTACACCCACTCTGGAGTCGATTCGCATCTGGTGATCCAAATCGACGCCGCCATCAATCCTGGTAACAGCGGCGGGCCGGTCCTTCAGGATGGGAAGGTGGTGGGGGTCGCCTTTCAGGGCTATTCAGGGGAAGTTGCCCAGAATGTCGGATTCATGATTCCGATCCCGGTAATCGCCCGATTCCTGAAGGATCTCTCCAAGGGAACCTACACAGGCTACACCGATCTCTCGATCGCCTTCCGTCCTCTTCTCAGCGCCCCTTCCCGCAGGGTCCTCGGCTTGGCGAATGATGACCTGGGAGTATTGGTCACCGATGTGCAGGAGAAAGGCTCCTCTCATGGGTTCCTTCAGAAAGGGGATGTGCTTCTCTCGATAGACAACCATCCCATTGCAAGCAATGGACGCGTCGAACTCGACGGGCAGTCGGTCGATATGACAGAGGTGGTGGAACAGAAGTTCGAGGGAGAGAAGGTACGCTTCGGGGTTCTGCGCAAAGGCATCGTCACTCCTGTGGAATTCCCGCTTCAGGGAACATGGCCGTTCCGGATGCAGGGAAACGCCTATGATGAGAAGCCCCGCTACCTGCTTCACGGGGGGCTGCTTTTCCAACCCCTAGACAGAAACTTCCTGAACGCGGACAGCATGGCCGATCTGAGGATCAAGAGAGCCTTCGAGGACTTCGTGGAAAAACATCTCTACCTGGAACGGCCTGAGATCGTCGTTCTGAGCAGGGTACTGGCCGATCCCATCCACAAGGAATGCGACGGTCTCCGCCCCGGAATCGTCGACTCGATCAATGGCAGGAAAATCCGCTCACTTGCAGATATCAGCGCGGCCTTAGACCAGCCTGCCCGTTTTGATGTCGTGATCCTTGATGGAATCGGCGTACCGATCGTCCTGAACCGTGAGGAGGCTATGAAAGCGAATCCCCGGATCATGAAAACCTACGGCATCCCCTCACCCAGGAATCTCTGACCCCATGAAAAGATTCTTCGTATTATTCAGCCTCCCTCTTCTGGCATTTCTTATGCTGCAGACGGGTTGCCGCGAACAGATCGGGTCCCCACGTTCGCTCGGCGAATCAGTACTCCGCGTTACAGCGACCATCCAATATCCCGACAATAAGCGCCCCTGGCTCAAGAAACAGCCGTTCACCCGTGTCGGACTCGGCACGATCATCGAAGGGGGACGACTTCTAGTCACAGCGGACATGGTTGCCCATGCGAGCTACATCGCCTTGGAGAAGCCAGAGGATGGGCCGAAGGGAACGGCCACAGTCGAGGCGATCGATGAGGAATGCAATCTGGCCATCCTGAAGCCAGTTGAGCCCGAACTCCTTAAGGGAACCAGTCCGTTACCGATCGACACGATGATTCTCCCCGGGAGCATTATTCAGATCCTCCAACTTGAACCCAACGGGGCACCCGCTCTCAGTCTGGCCAACTTGACCACGGTAGCAGTGATGCCTTATTCCCCGGATGGAGGATCTTACCTACTCTATCGTGCTTCCACGACGATCCCACAGCGTGGGGGAAGCTTTGTTATTCCGGCGCTGCATGAGGGAAAGCTCGCAGGTCTGGTGATGCGTTATGATCCCCGCACACAATCTGCGGACATTATTCCCTCGCTGCTGATCGGGCGTTTTCTGAAGGAATGCGCAAGGCCCGGGTATGCGGGATTGGCGCGCGCAGGACTGACCGACGAAGAGGCCCGCGGAAGAACCTTGCGCGAATGGCTCGGCGCAGGAAAAGGGCTCAACGGCATCATTATTACTTCCATTGATCCAAACGGCCCGGCGGAAAAAGCAGGCCTCCGGAAGGCTGATCTTATCGTGAAAGCGGGCGGCAAGCCCATCGATGGCCAGGGAAACTATACCGATTCCCGCCTTGGAAAAATCAACTTCAGCAATCTTGCCACCCTGGAATCCTCACCTGGCGACAAATGGGAAATTGTGTACTTCAGGAGCGTCGGTAAAGGCACCGGTATGCTGGGGACAGCTACGCTGACGCTGGAAGGAAGGAATCCCCTGACCGAAATCAGTCCAGCGCGTCTGCAGGGCGACTCTGTTCCATACACTTTTTTAGGGGGGCTCCTCTTTCAAGAACTAAGCAGGCCCTACCTTCAGGAATGGGGAGCTAACTGGAGAAGTGATGCCCCTCAGAATCTTGTTGCCCTCGATGCATTTCAGAAAGATTTGCCTAAAGATCAGAAGAGGTTAGTTATCGTCTCGCTCGTTCTCCCTTCATCGCAGACCATCGGGCTTCAGGAACTAGCCAACAAGGTAGTGGTGAATATTAACGGAATGCCGATCCACGGACTGGCGGATGTGAGAGAAGCAGCAACACATCCCAAAAACGGCTTTCAACAAATTGATCTGGAGGGGTCCGCCGGTCCTATCTATCTAGATGCAGCGACCTTGCCATCAGAAGAAGCTCGGCTCAGTAGCGAATACGGTATCCCTGCCAAAGCGAATCCCTAGTAATTTTGCTGGAACGAAAGAGGGGGGAATCCTCTAATCTTCACTTTTTGACGCTCGACGCAAAGGGAAGGGCAGCTAATTTAAAAAATCTGTCATTCTTACTATGTCCAAACGCACACTGGTCGTCGTCCCCACCTATAACGAGAGAGAAAACCTGCCTAAACTGGTCGAGCGTCTCTTTGCGTTGACTGAGACTCTCGAGATCCTTGAGATTCTAGTAGTCGATGACGGTTCACCGGATGGCACGGGCCAATGGGTAGCAGAGACTGCGGCACGCGATCCGCGCCTGCACCTCCTCTCTCGCACAGCAAAAAACGGCTTAGGTCGCGCCTACGTGGCGGGATTCCAATGGGCGCTCGAACACGGCTACGACTTTGTCGTCCAGATGGATGCGGATTTCTCACACAGCCCCGAAGATGTGCCAAAGCTCCTCGAGGGGATACAAACAACAGGGGCGGATCTAGCCATCGGTTCCCGGTATGCCGGCGGAATCCGTGTCATCAACTGGCCCCTCAAGCGACTCGTGCTAAGTGTCGGTGCATCCTATTATGTAAAATGGATTACTGGACTTCCGGTCTGGGATCCCACCGGGGGATTCAAGTGCTGGCGCCTTCGGACGCTGGAAGCAATCGATCTTCCCTCCGTAAAATCGAACGGCTACGGATTCCAGATCGAAATGAATCACCGGACCTGGATGCGCGGGTTCAAAGTGGCCGAGGTGCCGATCATCTTCGCGGATCGCATCGAGGGTGTCTCCAAGATGTCCAAGAAGATCGTCGTCGAGGCTCTCCTCATGGTCTGGGGCCTACTCATCAAGAGCGGATTTCGCAGATCGCCAAGGAGGTTTCCATCCAAGAATTGCAATAAAATTTGAACGCGCGTACATGCAAAGCCATCTTACTGCTCTCAGATCATTAGCCCGTAAAATTACACCTGTTTTTTCCCATTCTTCCCATGAACATTCCGATCACTACCTCCTCCCTTCCTGAATCCGGCATCTCGATAGAAAGTGGTGAGACCGGATCTCACCCCTTCCGGATCTTTGATAAACACGAGCGCTGGACAGCCCTCCTCTGCTTCCTGATCGCGCTATTGACTTATTGGTCGACCGTGATGCCGAACATAGGCCTCAACGACGACGGCGAGATGGCGACTGCAGCCCTGCACTTCGGTGTGATGCACCCCTCCGGCTACCCACTCTGGACAATCCTGGCTGGACTCTTCAATCATATCTTCCCGTTTGGCAACGGATCCTGGAAAATCAATCTCTTCTCCGGGCTCTGCACGGCGATCGCGGCTGCTGTTTTTTCGTTAGTCTCGCTCAATGCCACGCGTTGGTTGGGTGTGAAAAAGTTGCCTGCGACCATCCTCTCCGTCGCCTCGACCCTTACCTTCATCTGGGTGACCCCGATCTGGTCGCACGCGGTCGTCGGAAAGGGACTCTACGCCCTCCATGTTTGCCTAATGATGATCTATCTGATGCTGACGTATGTCTGGATCAGGCGGCCTCACTGGAAGAATGCCTTTGTCTGGTTGGTCTTCATTTTTTGCCTTGGGATGAGCAATCACCACATGACCCTGGCGATGGCCTTCATGCCTCTGATGGTGATCCTACTCCTGCATGCCGAACTCTTTTGGGAATACACAGTCTACAGCATTCTGGTAGCAAGCCTTCTCTACCTCGGCTTTGCCTACCTCTCCACGGATCAATACCATCTCATGGCGATGAAGGCGGCGGTCCGGCTCTTCTACACAGTGTGGGCTGGGTTCCTACTCCTGATCATTGTGCGCCGCAAGCTCACTGAGTGGCGCCAGGGATTGCTCCTTTTTGTAGCCGTCTTCGTCGGATTACTCCCTTACGCCTACATGCCCTTTGCTTCCTCGACCAATCCTCCGATGAACTGGAGCTACTGCAGTACTTCCGAGGGATTCTTCTATGCCATCAACCGCTCCCAGTACTGGGGAACTCTGGCTGATCAGCTTCAAGGAACGGTCGGAAAACTCGTTGGCGTCGCACCTGCAGAGAAACAGAAGGGACCCAAAGCCCCGGATGATGAGAATGCCATGCAGCAATTTGCGGGATACTGTAAAGTCTACTGGAGTGTTCTCGCCCATAACATCTCACCAATTCCGTTGATCTTTGCCCTTCTGGGTTTTGTTCTTTTCTGGCGATTGTCACGAGAGCAGCGTATCTGGTTTTACCTGCTGGTCATCGGCTTTTGTCTCGCAGCATTCCTGGAACCCATTCAGGCACCAAACGGCTATGATAATTCCGGATGGGACATGCAGTACCAGTACCAGAGCCTCTGCTACGGTTTCTTCATCATGCTGGCGAGTTACGGGGCGGCCATGATCTTCGCCTCACTTTATAACGGAAGATTCCGATCCTTGGCATGGACAATGCCTGTCATTGCAGCCGCAGTTGCGATCTACACCTTGGTAGTCTGCTATCCGAAGAGCACCCAGCATGGTCATTGGTTCGGATGGATGTACGGGCACGACATGCTCGCCGACCTGCCGAGGGATAGCTTTGTTTTCGGTGGGACCGACCCGGGCCGTTTTGTGCCGACCTACATGGTCTTTGGCGAAAGCTTCGAGAAAACGAAGCGGGATCCGAACTTCGATCGTCGGGATCTCTACATCGTGACCCAGAACGCACTGGCCGACACCTTCTACAATCGCTACATCCGCTCCCACTACACCACAGAGCGCCCGACAACCTTCGGTTGGTTCGAGAAGCTTCTTGGGCGCGATCATACCTATCCGAATGAAACACTCACCCTTCCCCATCGGGAGGATATCATGGCCCTCTTCGAGGTGCTGATGAATCAGTACCAGAAAAATCCCCAAACAATGCCCAACCCTCAGAGCGATCCTGTAGCGCTGAACTCGGCCGTGGGCGAATGGATCTTCCTGCACAACCGTGACAAGAAAGACGCTACTCCCCGCCATTTCTATGTGGAGGAGAGTTTCCCCATGCAATGGTCCTATCCCTACGCCATCCCGCACGGGCTTTGCTACGAGATCGCTCATGACAAAATGGACGCCCTGCCTCCGGGAACTGCTGAGAAGGATCTGGCTTGGTGGGATGATTACATCAAGAAACTCGATTCCGTGCCCGGTTTCCGCAATGACGATCTGGCACTTCACTCCTTTGCCAAACTGCGCAATACCGGTGGCAACATTTATGCCTTCCGCAGCATGCGTTCGGAAGCGGAGCGTGCTTACAGACAGGCTCTCTCTCTCTGGCCGGCGAATACCGAGACCACCAGTAATCTCGTCAATCTGCTATGGCAGGAGGGACGTTTCCAAGATGCCAGAGATCTCGTGGCAGGGTTCCTACCGATGGATCCCAACAGCAAGGTGCTTCAGCGCCTGGCCGTGGCCACGGAAGCTAGACTCAAGGCTTTCAAGAATCTCCCGATGCAACTCGCCGCACTGCAGGTCAACCCAACCAACAGACAGGCACTGGCGCCGGTCCTTCAGAGCTTCATGATCCTGGGACGTCAGGGCGATGTCGACGCGACCATCTCCAATGCCATCGCAGCGACGCCCAAGGACATCTCATTCCTCAGGGACATGATCAACTTCTATGCCACCCAGGGACGCATTCCTCAGGCGCTGGAAGTTGCAAAGGTTCTCGAGAAAGCGCAACCCGACCAGTGGGATATCCCATTCACCATTGCAAAATACAATCTCATCATGGGACAGCGGGATGCGGTGTTCACCAGCCTGCATCGTGCAGTTCAGCTCGGGGGAAACGCCGCGCTTCAGCAAATCAGCCGTGAGCAGATCTTCCAACAATTGGCACAGGATCCTGGTTTTCAGCAGGCGATCAAAATTGATTCAGGTCCGTCGACATTGCCTGAACCTACCCCAGATCAAAAATCAATCGAAAAGATAAACGAAATTGCGTCCAAACCTCAAATTCCGAAGAAGTCTCATCCCAAAAACAAGTAGGTCTGGGATTTCACGGTCAAATCATTTCGTGCATCAGATGCTTCAAGTCACCTTGATGACCATTCCGGTGTTAGAGCGTAATAAACAAATCCTGCAGCCATTCTGCGCAGCGGCTTATGGCGTATAGCAGCGTCGCCTCGCTCGGACTGGAGCACAGACTACAGTCACATCGCTTGCTCCTTGCTAACTAACCCGAAGCGCTGGCAAATCGACGTCTGATGATCGCTGACTGCATCAGTATTACATTCCGAGCTAAGAGACTGTCTGCCTGCGTTCCCTGCTCGGTCAAAGCCCGCTGCGGGGATTCTCCATCGCAGGTGCCTGACCATCCAGACCTCCCTTGCTCTCGCGCATCATTCCCCAGTTTTCAGATAGTCTCAAAAAATTAGCATTTGGGTGAATGCTCAAACAAATTGACTCTCCAATGCACCCTGCTTCAGGCAGGCGATCAAACTGTGACCAGCACGACAACTAAGTGAACTGACGCCAAGCACCGCGCTTGTCCCAAGTCATCATGGGAATCACATCACCTCAAGACAGCGGACCTTAGCACCCTCCACTATCAATACTGGAGCTTTTTCGTCAGGGACGCACTGCCTTAATCCACGGATTAGAAGGGTGTCAATAATGACATCATCGGAAACTTCAATGGTATTCATCTCGTTGAAGGCATCGAACTCGTCAATACGCATCACATTGTTAATCATGACCGTTCCGACATGGTGAACGCCGGGCTGAAACCAGATGAGCCCACCGTGTCCCGTGCCGCTCTTTCTAACGCTTGAGGCAAATATGCCGTCAAGAGTAATCCCGTCAAACCAGCCGTAGTCCCCGGGCTCAGCCGCCCAGTGAGTGAAGGATACAGCGTTGTACTTGTACGAACCGTATACATTTCTAATTGTGATGTTCTTCACTTTAGCTTTTCTGGAAAGCAGACGCACCCCAGTCCATCCATCGTGACCTCCGTATATACCGTCAATAGTTATATTTTCCATATCGCAGTTGTCACATCCAAGATGGAAGCCCTCATCACTATTCAGAGCCACAAGGTCATCATTGGTGGTTCCTTTGATATTGGTAATATGACCTTCTCTCGCAAAACCGTTCACGTGGATTCCGTCCATATTGAGACACTTCATGTTGTAGTCGAATGTGATGTCCGCGACGGTGAAGCGAACGGCAGCAGTCAGTTGGATGCCAAAGGCTTCGGGATCCTTGATCGTCACTCCGCGCAACATGAAGTCTTCTACATATGTGAAACCCATGAGATGCGAGTAGAAATTCTTGAACGAGTCGTACGTTGGCTTGTCACGCTGTTGGTTCAGGTTATTGCCATCCCATATCCCTCCCTCGATGGTTACATGACGCGTCATGTCTCTGCCCTTGTTACGGTTCTTGATGATTGGGCAGTTCGCGCTATCCGCAAGTTTGAGGTGCGTCCTCGGCGAGCATACAAGCCTAGTCCGATCTGAGATCTCAAGTGGACGCGAGATAAGATGCTCGCCATCGGGAAAAGTCACAATTCCATTCCCTGCGTCTAGCAATTTCTGAAAGCTTTCTGTCTTGTCAGTAAACATATCTATCAATTGAAAGGGAATCTACAATGTGTCAACATCTTTATAAATATGGCGTTTTTCTGATCTCCCGTGCCCCTTCCCTCATTACTTTTTTTCTTCAGCCTTAATCTTTTCTTCCATGTCCACCCGCCTTGCTGATTACAGTTATGAACTGCCGCCGGATCTTATCGCCAATCGTCCGACTGAGAATCGGGAAGAATCCAGGATGATGGTGCTGGATCGGACTGCTGCAACAATCACCCATCGCCATTTTACAGAATTCCCTAGTTTCCTCTCGCCTGCCGATCTTGTCATACTCAACGACAGCCGGGTAGTTCCGGCACGCCTGCACGATGTCTCGGGGAAAATCGAAATCCTGCTTCTGGAGAAACGGGATGCGTTGCACTGGACAGCGATGGTTCGTCCCGGCAAGAAGATGAGGGTCGGAACAATAGTCGATGCAGCTGGAACGCAAGCAACTGTTCTCGAGATTCATCAGGATGGAACACGAATGCTGAAATTCACCTCGCCACCCGATCTGGAAAAATATGGCGAAATGCCCATCCCACCCTACTTTAATCGTCCGGCCGACGCTCAGGACGGAGAACGTTATCAGACGGTTTATGCACGCGATCCCGGATCAGTCGCGGCTCCCACAGCCGGACTCCACTTCATTGATCAAATCCTGGCAACAATCCCTCATTCATTCCTTACGCTACATGTGGGGACAGGAACCTTCCAACCGGTCAAGTCTGAGGATATTTCGGAGCATCGAATGCATTATGAACACTTCACCCTCCCCGTCGAAACTGCATCCCGAATATATGCCACCAAGCAACAGGGGGGCAAGATCTTCGCCATCGGGACCACGACAGCCCGTGTTCTGGAATCGCAGGAATCTGGCGAGCTCTCCGCAATCAGCGGATCGACTGACATCTTTATTCATCCTCCCTATCAATTCCAGCGGGTTGATGCGCTGCTTACCAACTTCCATCTGCCCCGCTCAACCCTCCTGATGCTGGTGAGTGCCTTCGCCGGAAGGGAGTTCATCCTGAAGGCCTATGCTGAGGCGGTCCGGCAGAAATACCGATTCTTCAGTTACGGCGACTGCATGCTGATCGTGTGATGTTTCGGATCACTGACTGAAGGCTGAAGTGTGTTAGAATTCAGCCTATTCAGATTAAGCTCCTGCTACAAA
>Ga0304729_1001921_pt1 | contig 13043 bp, 9 predicted proteins | sample C_131016_MF_Meta_FD_190475 | JGI IMG/M metagenome (GOLD analysis project Ga0304729, IMG submission 190475) | Freshwater microbial communities from Lake Croche, Canada to study carbon cycling - C_131016_MF_MetaG (v2) (version 2) | ecosystem: Environmental > Aquatic > Freshwater > Lake | place... | reverse complement strand
CCCTACGTCACGCGATGGCGTAGCTTCGGTTGTGAAGAGCCCCAGCGCAATCGCGCCACGCAGCACGCGCGTCTGAGTTGCACTCACATCCCGTACATAGTTGAGCGACAAAACACGCGCGACCGAGAGCTTGATTTGGTCTTGCATCACTTTGGATTTGGGCACCAGCGACTCTTTGGTGAGTTGGGTTTCCAAACGCAAAGGCCAGATAGCCGCCGCAGGTTTGTTCATCGGCGCAGGAAGTGTCAGCGCCATGCCTTTGAGGTCACTTTGCACCACGATCTCTGGCTGCCCCTTGCGCAAAGCCAAGGTCGCGTTGAAGTTGGTGCTGCCGTTGGCGCGCAAAGCCAGGTTAGAAAACATGCGGAGTTCGCCAGCTTGCCGCAAGCCCTCAGCTGTCACCACCCCTTTTATTCGCAGTGGGTCTATGGCGTCCGTTTTATTCGGGTCAAACGAAAGGCCTCCGTCAATTTGGGTGTCTCCACCAAAAACGCGGGCTTTGAGGTTCTTGGTGGTGAGTCCTTGCGTATCAAACTGCACCACGCCACGGGTTTTGCTGAGGACTGGCACGCCAGGCATGATTTGCAAATCGTTGTCTTGCAAAGTTAAGCTGCCATTCACCGACGTTTTTTGTAAAGCACGCACTGGCACATTGAGTTGCATTTTGAATTCGGCCATGCCCGTGGCCTGCCCTTTTTCAAGCGTTCGGTTGAGCAGGTCGTTGAGGGCTGAGCGCGCAACCAAAGTCTGCATATCAGCCAAGGGGCCGCGCGCTTGGGCTTTGACGGTGACATCGAGGGCCTTCACATTGGGCAAGCTCGCTTCGATCTTGTCCCACACCAACTGCGGTGCCCCTGCCAATTTGCCTGCGCCTTTGAATTGCAGAGAATTCCGCTCGTAGACCAACTCTCCATTCAGCGATGCGATCGCAGGCCATGTATTGGTTAGATTGACGGGCTTGCCCTTAGCCGGCGGTACATAGGCGTACTGGCCATTGGCGATTTGCGCGACGACCCGAAACTCACCCAATTTAGGATTGTCAAAAGGCATATCCGCCAAATTCCCTCGCAACCGTAAGCTGGCTTGCGTGGCCTCGCCGCCGATGAGCGCATCTTTTAAATAGTCGCGTGCCTCAGCATCTATGTGAATAGGCAAATAGCGGTGTACTTGTTTGATTTGTGCGCGACTGATATTGGCCGTGAGGTCTAGCACCCCAGGCCAACGGTTTTCTCCATTGCCGGTAGTCCAGGTGCCACTTAATTCTGCAGTCGCATCGGCATTGCGCAAACGTGCTTGTTTGACTTGCACAGAAATTTCGGGCTTTTGCTCGACGGCGCTTTTTTTATCTGCCGGTTTAATTTGCCAACTGATGTTGGCAGTTGCTTCCGCTAGGGCGATCTTGGCCTCGTCCAAGCCCTCCGGCAAAGTCATGCCGCCTTGCTTGATCGCAATTTGTGCTTTGCCGCCTTGGTGTGACACATCAAAGTCCACATCCGCCCCAGCCACACCCGGTAAGCGGTGATAAGGTGCTGGCGAATTGGCATCTTGCAGCCATTGCAGGTTACGTACCGTGCCCTTGGCTTTGTAGTTCAGTTCTGCCTCTGTTTGTTGCGCAACGGGCCGCATCCAACTCGCGCTGAGTTGATTGACTTGGCCCTTGGGTTGCGCGCGCTTGAGCGCAGCGCGCAAATCTTCCGGCAACGGCAAGCGTTGGCTAATTTGCGCCACAGCGTCTAAGTCCAAACTATCGGCCGTCAGGTTACCTGTACGAAAGTCATCGCCTTGCCAATTCAGGCGCAGCACACCGCCAGGCCAGTGCTCGCCTTCTTGGGTATCGAAGACCAAGTCTTGGCTATTGATTTCGTTTTCACCGTCTAGCCATTTGGCACCGATACGACCGCTTATATGGCGCAACACCAAAGGTTTTAGGCTGTCGCCAAGACGGGCATCAACCGCATCTAGCGCCATGTCAGCGGTGACGCCTATCAATCGGCCTTGGGCCCAGTCGGTCCATAGCCGCACGCCGCCCTTGCCTTCGTAGATAGCGATGCCGCGGTCAAAGCGCAACCATTGGCGTAATGAGGAAAGATCAACATCTGGCGCATTGGCATACAACTCGCCGCTCCACAAGCGCAAATCGCCGCTGCGCTGCAGGGGGTTTTGCGAAAACTTGCCCTGCACCGATAGACGTTGTCCCAAACCTACTGGCGGCGTGACGTCTACGCGCATCAGGTGCTGGTACACGCTGTTTTGCATCACCACATTGACATGCGTCAAACTTAACTCGGGCGAGTCACGCATCTCGTCGCGCCAGTGCAAAACGCCATCGCGTATCAAAAATTCAGGTTGTGAAAAAAACCAATCTGCGCCCGCACCATCGCTAGACTGCGCAGTATCGAGTCCTGCTACCCAAATATGTCCCTGTGTGTCACGACGAATGTCGAGCTCTGGTTGGTCAATCACCAATTGCTCGAATTTGCCGCGCAACAAGGAGCGTGCGGAAACCACCGCATCCACTTGCGGCAAACGCATGGCTTCACGATCTTGCGCATCAAAGAGCCGAACATCTTGGATGCGCAGCTGTGGCGTCCACCATCCGCCCAAAACGCTGACGTTTGCAATCTCTACGCGCACGCCCAAAGCGCGCGACGCTTGCCGCTGTAACAAGGGCCGAAAGTCGTCTATTCGAGGCACAATGAAAATATGCAGACTGCCCCACACCAGCACCAGTAATCCCCATGTACAAGCCAGCACCAGTAAGACGCGTTTCATCACGCGGTACATACCGTCGGTACGAGAATCGCTCGTGGGACCAGGAGCGGCAGTTTCGGGCGTTGGGTTCATGGTGCTAACAGAGTGGGTGGAATTATCTCTCGCGCCAACACAGACTTAAGCGCCTATTCACGGGTGGTGCAACGACTGCGCCGCCGTTATGCGCAGGAATTGCCGCTGTTACCGCTAGTAGCACCAACGCTCGACCATTTGCAGGCCTGCTTTAGCCAGCTTTCGTCTTCCCACGCGCCCGCAGATGCATTACGCATCTTGCGTCAGTTGCTGTTTGAACGTTTGGTTGTGATGGATTGCTGCGAACAAGCAGATTTATCCGTCATTACCCACGCCATGACCGACTTGGCAGAGTTCGCATTAGACGTAGCCTTTTCCGAAGCCCAGCGTCAATTGGCAGAGCGCCATGGCAGGCCACAGGAAGTTGACGGCGAAGAAGCCACGCTTTGGATTGTTGGCATGGGCAAATTGGGCGCTCGCGAACTCAATGTCTCCAGCGATATCGATTTGATTTATGTCTACGACGAAGACGGTGAGACTACTGGCGGGGTTGATTCATCAGGATCTGCTTCGGGCATGGGGCGCATCAGTCACCACGACTACTTCGCCAAAATCGTCAAGGTGATGCAATCCATGATTGGCGAGGTCACCGAACACGGTTGCGTGTTTCGTGTAGATCTCGCGTTACGTCCCAATGGCAACTCGGGACCTGTTGTGATTTCTCGTCAAGCCCTAGAAGAATATTTTTTAGTACAAGGACGCGAATGGGAACGGTTTGCTTGGCTCAAAAGCCGTGTGGTCGCACCCCGCGGCTCGATGTCTCGCGCATCTGGTTTGCGCGACACCGTTTTGCCTTTTGTATTTAGGCGTTATTTAGATTACAGCGTGTTCGACGCCTTGCGCGGACTGCATCTGCAAATTCGTCAACATTCGGCGACCCGCCATGCGGGCAGACCTGAGCGCGCCAACGACATCAAACTCTCGCGCGGCGGGATTCGTGAAATTGAATTCACTGTGCAACTTTTGCAAGTCGTGCGTGGAGGTCAGTTCCCAGAGTTACGGACTCGCGGGACTTGTGATGCTTTGCTAAAACTACAAATCGCCGGCGTCATGACGGCCGATGCTGCAGATGCACTGGAAAAAGCCTATGTGTTTTTAAGACGGGTGGAGCACCGCATTCAGTACTTAGACGATCAACAAACCCACGCTCTGCCTACCCATGCTGAAGACTTGGCATGGATTGCCGAGACACTGGGGTTGGCAGATGCGCCCATTTTTTTGGCGCAACTGCAATCGCACCGCGACACCGTGGCGTTTGAGTTTGAGCGGTTATTAGGCTCTTCAGAACAGAGTTCTGATACCTCGACTCTTCCAAGGGTCGCTGCGATAAAACAGGTTTCTTCCGACCCTCTTTCTGGAACCTTCGAAGACACCCAGAACGATTCACGCCCAGCATTTGCAAGCCATCCGGCTTTCTTTGACTTACCCAGTGTGTTGCCACACTTACAAGAAAAGTTACGAGAAAGAGTCGCCGCGTGGGTTGAGTTACCTGCCTTGCGCGGCATGCGTGAAGATGCCTTGCAACGGCTAATCAAACTCTTACAGCGCACACAACAGTGGTTGCAAGAATCTCGTATCAGCGAAGAAGCGGCATTGCGTTGGTGTGACTGGATCACGCCCATGCTGCGTCGCGATAGCTATATTGCTTTGCTTGTAGAGCGCCCTCTTGTACACGAACAACTCGTGCGACTTCTTGGTTTGGCGCGCTGGCCTGCACAGTATTTGATGCGCCATCCTGGTGTGATTGACGAGTTGGCCACTGACGCTTTGTTGGCAGAGCGTTTTGATCCAAAAGCATTTGATAAAGAACTCTCCTTGCGCTTACAAGCGCTGACATCGACCCATGAAGACGATGAAGAGAGCTTGCTCAATGTGTTGCGCCGCGCGCACCATGCCGAAGTGTTTCGTACTTTGGCGCGCGATGTGCAAGGTCGACTCACAGTTGAACAAGTGGCCGACGACTTAAGCGCCCTAGCTGACGCCGTACTCAACATCGCCAGTCGCTGGGTCTGGCAACGCATGAAGCAGCGCCATCGCGATACGCCACGCATTGCAATTTTGGCTTATGGAAAACTAGGTGGCAAAGAGTTGGGGTATGGCAGCGACTTAGACATTGTGTTTGTCTATGACGACCACCACGAGCAAGCGGGGGAAATTTACGCCATCTACGTGCGCAAACTGATCCACTGGTTAAGCGTCAAAACCAGCGAAGGCGATTTATACGAAATCGATACCGCCTTACGGCCTAACGGCAACTCTGGCTTACTGGTCACTTCTTTAGAAGCATTTGCGGATTACCAAACCCAACGCGGCAGCAACACCGCGTGGACATGGGAGCACCAAGCCATGACGCGCGCACGCAGTTGTGGTGGCGAGACATCTTTGCGCGAAAAACTCGAAGCGGTTCGTGAAGAAGTCATCAATGCGCCGCGCGATCACAACGCATTGAAAGATGAAATCATCGCCATGCGTAACCAGCTAAGCGCGGCACGCCCCGTCAAGCCAGATATGTTTGATGTCAAGCACAGCGCAGGTGGCATGGTAGATGTGGAATTTGCGGTCCAGTATTTGGTGTTGGCGTTTGCGTGTCAACACCCTGCCTTGTCAGCGAGCGTTGGCAATATCCAGCTGCTCGAACGCAGCGAGCAAGCTGGCTTGTTGCCAGCGGGCGTCGGCGTTGCAGCAGGCAATGCATACCGCGCGTTGCGAAAAGTACAACACCAAGCGCGTCTTGATGAGTTGGCAACGCAAATTCCATGGGCCGATGCGCGCGAATGGCGCGAAGATGTGTTGGCACTGTGGCGTGCCGTGTTTGGAAATTAATTGGATATTTGGCGCTTATTGCGCGCGGATTTTTTGAACCAATGCTGTCGTCGAATAGCCTGACACAAAGGGGATCGCTTGTGCGCGCCCGCCATACGACGCGACCAATTGGGTTTCGGCCAGTGTCGCCATGTCGTAATCACCGCCTTTGACCAAGATATCGGGACGCAGCGCATCGATGATTTGGTAGGGCGTGTCTTCATCAAACCAGGTGACCAAACTCACACTACCCAAAGCCGCCATCAAAGCTACTCGATCTTCTAATGTGTTGAGCGGGCGATCGTCCCCTTTGCCTAAGCGTTTGGATGATGCGTCCGTATTGAGCGCCACCACCAAACTCGCCCCCAAATTGCGCGCTTGCGCTAAGTAGGTGGCATGTCCTCGGTGCAAGACATCAAACACACCGTTGGTGAATACAACAGCGCCTTTTTTACGCAATTGCGCTATGCGCAACACGGCCTCTTGGGGTGAAGCAATTTTTGTTAAAAAATCAGGGGCTGCGAGGGTTTGCTGCATGGTGGCATCATTCTAGGCGCGACAATTCCAGAAGAGAGTCAAGGGAATTGGCTCGTCTTTGCAACGAATTGCACATATTCAGACATGATGGTCCTATGAAACAGCTTTTAATCTTTTTTTCTTTTCTATGCTTTGGTCTTGGCAACAGCACCTTGGTATTGGCTGCAGCAGATGCCTATACTTCAGCGGGCACAGCTCCTGCAACCTGCCCCAAGCTGTTACAACACACCATGCTAAGACTGCAAGACGAAAAACCACAAGTGCTTTGTCAATATGCAGGGCAAGTGGTGTTAGTTGTCAATACGGCAAGCTTTTGCGGTTTTACGCCGCAATACAAAGGCTTGGAGGCGCTTTACGCCAAATACAAAGACCGTGGCTTGGTAGTGCTGGGTTTTCCGAGCAACGATTTTTCGCAAGAGCCTGAGAGCAACGCCAAGATTGCTGATTTTTGCGACAACACCTTTGGCGTGAAATTTCCTATGTTCACCAAAACGGCAGTACGTGGAACTGACGCTATACCGTTGTTCAAACAATTAACCGAACAAACCGGCACCGCACCTAAGTGGAATTTTTATAAGTACCTGATTAGCAGTGATGGTAAAACCGTTAAAAGTTATGGCTCGATCACCGGTCCACAAGACAAAGGATTTGTTGGCGAGATTGAAAAAATGTTGACGGCGAAAGGCCTCAGCGAATGAGCAAACGGATTGCGGTTGTCGGATCGGGCATCTCTGGTTTATCTACGGCCTACCATTTACGTGAACAAGCAGAAGTCACTTTGTTTGAAGCAGGCTCGTATTTTGGGGGCCACACCCACACGGTGGACGTCTCATTGACCGGCCCACAGGGCTTGGTAACGCACGGAGTAGACACCGGTTTTTTGGTTTTTAACGAACGTACATACCCAGGTCTGATTGCGCTTTTTGCAGAACTTCAGGTAAATACTTCGGCGTCTGACATGTCTTTTTCAGTACAAACGCCAGACGCTTCAGGTCAACGCGCCATGGAGTGGAGTGGCTCCAATTTAAATACCGTATTTGCACAACGTAGCAATTTGTTCAGCCCAACATTTTTGGGTATGTTGCGCGATGTATTACGCTTCAACACATTAGCCAATGCATTGGCTGAACGTGGTGAAGACGATGCGCTGATGCAACCCCTGGGCGAGTTCTTAGACGCGCATACATTCGGTCACGCGTTCCGCCATTGGTATTTATTACCCATGCTCGGGTGCATCTGGAGCTGCCCTACGGACCAAATGTTGCAATTTCCAGTTGCCACCATGGTCCGTTTTTGCCATAACCATGGGTTGATACAAGTTGTGAATCGCCCGCAATGGTTCACCGTGACGGGTGGTGCTAAACACTATGTTGAAAAGTTGTTACAGCATATTCCTAAGACGCATTTGCAGACACCTGTAACGCGCATTGAGCGCAGTGAAAGTGGTGCACGCGTTTACACAGCTGCTGGATCAGAAGCATTTGACGGCGTGGTTTTGGCGTGCCATTCTGACCAAGCCTTAGCGCTTTTGGCGCAACCCACAACGCAAGAACAAACGTTACTTGGCGCCATACGCTATCACCCCAACCGAGCAGTCTTGCATACCGACACATCGGTTATGCCCAAGAAAAAGCTCGCATGGGCGGCGTGGAATTACGAGCGCGCAACAGATCTTGATCTCGAATCTAGTCGCGTTTGCCTGCATTACTGGATCAACCGTTTGCAGCCGCTTCCGTTTTCACAAGACGTTGTGGTTTCGCTCAACCCATTAAGCACTATCGACCCCAGCAAAGTGTTGGGTGAATATGACTATGCGCATCCTGTGTTCGATCTTGCAGCCATCAAGGCCCAATCTCAGCTGCCGACCTTGCAAGGCCAGCTGAACACCTGGTATGCAGGTGCATGGATGGGTTATGGGTTTCACGAAGATGGCTTTAAAGCTGGCCGTGATGCTGCTCTAGGCATATTGGCAGCATGACGTCTACGAAGAATCAACCGCTAATTGGTTTTGGCCAGGTGCGCCACACACGTCTGCGTCCTGCAACTAACGCGTTTGCATACGGAACATTTTTTCTGATGCTGCCCATGCGCTCATTGACGCAATTAGGGAGCAAGGTGCTAGCTGTTAATCGAAAAGGCGCTATCAGCTTTCATGACGTAGACCATGGCGATGGCCGAAGCCCTTGTGACGGCGGTGCTTTGGCTTGGCTTGATGCATTACTCCACAGCGAAGGCATTGATGATGCAAATGGTGAGGTGTGGTTGCATTGCTACCCACGCATTTTTGGTTTTACTTTCAAACCTGTGAGTTTTTGGTATTGCCACGATGCATCGAACCATCTTCGCGCCATCGTGGTTGAAGTGAACAACACTTTTGGTGAGCGCCATTGCTATTTAATAGACAAGCCGCAATGGGGTGTTGAGCATATTGCGAACAAGGTGTTTCATGTGTCGCCCTTTTGCAAAGTAGAAGGGCAGTATCGATTTCGCTTTATGCGCACGGCAGATCGTATCGTTGCACGCATTGACCACGATGACGACTTGGGTCTGTTGATACAAACCAGTGTGAGTGGGCAACTTGTTGCGCTGACTGCTCGCGGCCAATGGCATGCGCTCATTCGATACCCTTTGATGACGCTGATGGTGGTAGCTCGCATCCATTGGCAAGCTTTTAAGTTGTGGCGTAAAAAAGTAACATTTTTCTCCAAACCCACTCCTCCGCAAGATTTTGTGACCCGTTGATATTTTTGAGGCCTTTTGATGACTATTACAAGTTCAACGTCTTTTGTTAAAACCGATGCGCTACTTGAAACTATGCCTGCATCTGTAAAACGCATAGTTGTTTTGCTTGAAAAACTGCAGTATGGCGTTTTAACCGTGCACTGGCCTGAAGGCCAAGTCTCACAATTTGGCCAAGCCCATGGCGATGAGTTGCACGCCAGTTTGCATTTGCACAATTGGGAACCCTTCACGCTCGCCATGAAGTCAGGTGATATCGGTTTTGCAGAGAGCTTTATTGCAGGCGACTGGACATCCAGTGATGTCACCAGTTTGTTGCGCCTTTTTATTGCTAACCGCAAACATATTGATGACTTGATATTTGGCAATTGGCTAGGCCGCACGTATTACCGCATCAAACATTTCCTAAAACGGAACACCCGAGCAAACAGCCAAAAAAATATCCAAGCCCATTACGACTTAGGAAATGATTTTTACAAGCTGTGGTTGGATGAAACAATGAACTATTCATCGGCTTGGTTTGACGGTGACTTTTCTCGTACCACTTCCCACGCACAAAGCGCAAAAGTACGCCGCGCATTGCACATGGCAGGCGTTCAAACAGGTGACCGTGTCATGGAGATTGGGTGCGGCTGGGGTGCTTTGGCTGAAATGGGTGCGTTGGATTTCGGCGCACAGATGTATGGCGTCACTCTCAGCCACGAACAGTTGGCCTTTGCACAGGAGCGTCTGCACCTGACCAGCGGCCAAGCGCCGGAGCAATTGCGCCTTCAAGACTATCGCGATATCGCCGACGGCCCCTATGACGCCATTTGCTCTATCGAGATGATCGAGGCAGTGGGCCAAGCCTTTTGGCCTGAGTACTTTGCAACGATCGCGCGCTTACTCAAACAAGGTGGTAAAGCGTGCGTGCAAAGCATCGTGATTGATGACGCGCTTTTCGAGCGCTACATACACAGCACCGACTTCATCCAACAATATATTTTTCCAGGTGGTTGCCTGCCTTGCCCCAAAGAATTTCGCGCACAAGCCGAACGTGCCGGACTGCGTATCGTCGACGATATGTCTTTCGGATTGGACTATGCAGAAACCTTGCGCCGTTGGCAGGCTAAATTCTTAGAGGAAAAATCCAAAGTACTGCAGCTTAACTTCGATGAGCGCTTTATGCGTATTTGGGAGTTTTATCTCTGTTACTGCGAAGCAGCTTTCGAAGAAAAGAACATCGACGTTGTGCAATACACCTTAGAGAAAATTTAATATGGCCTTAAACCATCGCATCACCCAATGGCAAGGTCGCAGCGTTTGGCTGATTGGCGCGTCGAGCGGCATTGGCTTGGCGACTGCCAAAGCCCTGCATGTAGCAGGTGCACGCGTCACAGTATCTGCGCGCAAAACGGATTTGTTAGATGCATTTGTTCAAACCCATGCGGGCGCACAAGCCATTGCGTTAGATGTCTGCGACACACAAGCGGTGCACGCCGTCACACAACAAGTAGCGCAAACGCATGGCATAGATGTAGTGGTGTATTGCTCGGGCTATTACAAAGCCGTTCGTGCCAATCGGTACTCTTTAGAAGAAATGGTGCAACACCAAGACGTGAACTATCTGGGTGTAGCGCGTGTACTCGATGCTGTCTTGCCGATTTTTCTTGAACAAAAGCGCGGCCACATCAGCCTGATTGCCAGCGTTGCAGGCTACAGCGGATTGCCCAATAGCTTGGCCTATGGCCCCACCAAAGCAGCCATGATCAACTTGGCTGAATCTTTGTATTTCGATCTCTCGCCGCTTGGTATTGGTGTCAGCGTGGTCAATCCAGGTTTTGTGGCTACGCCATTGACCGCACAAAACAAATTCGCCATGCCAGCGTTGCTGCAGCCCGAGCAAGCCGCCGCCTATATGCTCGAAGGCTGGGCAGACGGTGATTTTGAGATCCATTACCCCAAACGATTCTCTCGCTGGCTGAAGTTCATGCGCCTTTTGCCCTACCGTTGGTATTTCAGCTTGGTTCGCTCTGCTACCAAGATGTAAATCTTGGGTAAGCGCACAGTCCAACAACCATTTGCGTATAAATAATGACGAACTCTACGGACATGGCCTCAGACACACCAGAGCAAGCAGCTTTGCGTGTTGTTGCGTTTTTTGAAACTATCGGCCCCGATGACGTTGTGCGCATAAAAGATCTTTATAGCGCAGATGCTTTTTTCAAAGATCCATTCAACGAAGTGCGAGGGGTAAATGCGATTACGCCGATTTTTTCGCATATGTTTGATGCGTTGATTCAACCTCGCTTCGTCATCACGCAAAAAGTTCAGCAGGGTGAGCACTGTTTTGTGACTTGGGACTTTCTATTTGCGATGCGTAAATTCGAACCCAACACAACGCAAACCATTCGTGGCGCAAGCCATTTGGTATTTCGCCTGGAGCAGGGTGTGTGGCGCGTAGCCATCCATCGCGACTATTGGGACGCCGCCGAAGAGTTGTATGAAAAATTACCAGTGGTTGGCGCGCTCATGCGTTGGCTGAAAAAGCGCGCCAACAGTTAAGCCGCTGTAGGGTTGGTATCTTTAAAAGATTGTCGTTGCGCCATGCGCTCGTACATTTGCGCCAAGTTGGTGTGGGCGCCGCGCCAATCAATCTGCGGAAAGCGGAAATCTAAATAGCCTAGAGCGGCAGCGCAAGCAATATCCGCCAAGCTCATATGGTTGGCCACACAGAACTGGCGATCGGCCAATGCGCGGTCCATGGCTACGAGGCTGTTGTCGACCTTTTCTAATTGGCGGTCTATCCATGCTTGTGAGCGTTCGCCCTCTTTGCGCCCGGGCCATTGGGCTTCGAGTCGCGCCAAGATAGCGGCATCTAGAACGCCGTCTGCCAAAGCTTCCCAAGTTTTGACTTCAGCACGTTCACGTCCATTGGTTGGAATAAGTTTGCCAACGGGCGACAAGGTGTCTACATATTCAACGATGACGCGCGAGTCAAACAAGGCCTCGCCGCCCTCCATCACCAAACAAGGAACCTTACCGAGTGGGTTGTATTGGGCCATCACCGTATCTGCGGCCCATACGTCTTCAGTGACGAACTGGTATTCCAGTTTTTTCTCAGCCATAACAATGCGCACTTTGCGGACATAGGGACTCGTGATGGCGCCAATAAGCTTCATAAATAATTTCAAAATGGAGATCTTTGTATTTTAAAGAGTTCAGACATTCCATGCAGATAGGGTGCTGCGCCTAAAATCGGGTAATGACGCTTACATCCAACATGACCCATGTGACAGCTTTGTCACCTCTCGATGGCCGCTACGCTGCCAAGCTAGCCACATTGCGCCCTTTGATGAGCGAGCAGGGTTATATGCACCGTCGCGTGCAAGTCGAACTGGCTTGGTTTGCGGCACTCAGCGATGCAGGCTTTGCTGAATTCACACCATTGAGTGCTGATGCACGCAAATATCTTATTGGCCTAGTCACAAATTTTTCTACGGAAGATGCACTTGCCATCAAAGAGATTGAGAAGAAAACCAACCACGATGTCAAAGCCGTCGAGTATTGGATCAAAGACAAATTCAAAGCGTGCACTTTTGCTGCTGTTAAAAAAGAACTAGAGCACAGCGCAGAGTTCGTGCACTTTGCTTGTACCAGCGAAGACATCAACAACACCAGCCATGCTTTGCAATTACAGGCCAGTCGCGAGCAAGTGGTGTTGCCCATGCTCGACGCCATCATCACCACGTTGCGTGACATGGCCCATGCGTACGCCGATGTACCCATGTTGAGCCGCACACATGGCCAAACGGCTAGCCCCACCACCGTAGGCAAAGAGATTGCCAACGTCGTGATGCGTTTGCGTGCTGCACGTGATCGCATTGCCAAGGTAGCTATTCTTGCCAAGATGAATGGCGCAGTAGGCAACTACAACGCCCATTTGAGTGCTTGGCCTGAATTTGATTGGGAAGGATTTAGTAAACGTGTCGTTGAAACACCTGCCCCTGTTGGACTCGGTCTAAGTTTTCAACCTTACAGCATTCAAATCGAACCACATGACTACATGGCCGAGTTGTTTGATGCGATTGCCCGCACCAACACCATATTGATTGATTGGTCGCGCGATGTGTGGGGCTATG
>Ga0304729_1001920_pt1 | contig 13045 bp, 15 predicted proteins | sample C_131016_MF_Meta_FD_190475 | JGI IMG/M metagenome (GOLD analysis project Ga0304729, IMG submission 190475) | Freshwater microbial communities from Lake Croche, Canada to study carbon cycling - C_131016_MF_MetaG (v2) (version 2) | ecosystem: Environmental > Aquatic > Freshwater > Lake | place... | reverse complement strand
AAGCCCGATGCCATCTGTTGCAACTTGCCCGTCACCACGGCCGCGCTGGTGGCAACCGCAGCGGCCGTCGGGAACTGCACCATAAAGTCTCGCTTCATGGCCTCGTAGGCGGTGCGGTCGCCCAAGTCGCAGCGCATCTTGACGGTGTGCAGCGGCGGCAGCGTGTTGGCGTACTCGCCCGGCTCAAGCACAAACGTGGCGGCGTGGATGCGATCCATGACCTTCTCAATCGACCCCGGCAGCGGCTCGTACTCCCCAAAGTCCCGGTTTACGCAGTAGAAGTACTGCTGCTGAAACGCGCCTTTGCTGCGCCCCAACAACGACTGGTCGACGATCTTGCACTGGCCGAACACGTCCTCCAGCCCGTTGCTGGTGAACGACCCGGTCAGCCCCCAGCGGATCTGGATGTGTTCAATCAACTTCGCCAACGCCTTGAACCTGGCGCCGGTGGGGTTCTTCAGCCGGGTCAGTTCGTCGAACACCACCGCGTCGAAACTCCGCAGCCCCGGCAGGGTCTGCACATTGTCGTAGTTGGTCACCACCACGTCGGTGTCCGAGTGAATGGCGGCCTCACGCTGGCGCGGTGTGCCCACGGCCACGGCCAGCCGCAGGTCTGGCGCCCACAACTTGGCCTCGGTCGGCCAGACGCTGACGGCCACGCGCTTGGGGGCCAGCACCAGAAAGCGTTTTGCCACGCCGGCGGCCAACATGTCGCGCATGGCGGTGAGCGTTAAGGCTGTCTTCCCCGCGCCAACGGGTGCTAGGATCATCGCCCGGTCGCGCCCGTACAGGAAATCGGCGGCGTCGTCTTGGTAGGGTCTAAGATTCAAGGTACGCCTCTATGAAAACTTGCGCGACTTGCGGGACAATGGCGTTGCCGTAGGCGCGCAGTTGTGCCAATCGCTTGGGATGCCCATTAACCAGCGGGCGAGGTTGGCGTTCAATTGCATCCCCATAGCGCACCCTTCTGGATCGCGTTCTTTCGCTTGATGCGTCAACATTCGTTGCATGTTGCCCCGCAGACTGCCCGCAGCGTCTTCGTTGGCGTTCGGTGTCAGCCACGAACCAGAGTCTTTGTCTGATGTGCGGCGCCCCGATGCCCGCAGCAGGGATACCAACCGCCCCGCTGGCGTAACCTTCTGCTTCCAAGTCAGATTGAACAAGGTCGAGCCATCCGTGGTTAATCGCTGCGTCAACTTGCTCACCAAAGATAACGTCAGGTCGGCACTGGCGGATGAGGTTGAACCAAGTGGGCCAGAGATGGCGCTCGTCGGTAACGCCACCACCGCTCCCGGCTGCGCTGAAAGGCTGGCACGGGCAACTGCCCGTCCAAACAGGTCTGTCCTCGGGCCATCCGGCAAGGCGCAGGGCGTGGCTCCAACCGCCAAGGCCGGCGAAGAAGTGGCACTGGGTGTATCCGGTAAGATCACTTGCGCTGACATCCTTGATGCTCCTAGAATCTACTTCGCCTTTGGGTATATGCCCCGCGTCAATCAGATTGCGTAGCCACTGCGCGGCGTACGGGTCAAATTCGTTGTAGTAGTTCATCCACATCCTCCTTTGACCACACACAGATATACTTCTGCCCCAACCGCGCCATGTCGGCGGCGAACAGCTTCTGCAACGGCGACAGGCGACCCTTGGCGGCCTTCACCTCCACGAACCACACCACGCCGCCGGGCAGCACCACAATCCGGTCGGCCACGCCGATATGGGCCGGGGACACCCATTTGTACGCCTTGCCGCCCAAAGCGGCGATGCGGGTGGCGAGGTAGCGTTCGATCTCTTTTTCTAACATTTACGTTCCCAACGAATACGAGGGATGCCCCCGCTGGCAATATCGGCCCGAGGTCGACTCGGTGTATCCCACCCCCCCCGAGGTGCTATTTCAGCCACCGCAGTCCACCCCGCGCCGCGTAAGCTGGCGCCGGATTCGGTTCCTTGCGTGTATGTCACGCATTTCAGATACCCTAGCGCGGTGGCGGCGCGAACAATGGCACCGTAGAGCATGGAGTTGGCGTTGCGCGTACCGTCTGTGCAGGTGCGCGTCACTTCTAACGTCAGCCCATCATCGAGCGCCCGCGCAACTGGCCGCCCCGCCGTAGCAATGCCCACCATCCGCTCGCCGTCAAACAAGCCAATGCTGAATTTGTGGCCCACCGGCGGCTTGTTGTGCCGGTGATGCTCGCGCACATACTCTTGCGCGGTCTTTAGCGATACGGGTTGGATGACCATGTAAAAAAGTTTAGCACACAAATAAAAAGTGTGGTATTATTTTTTCTCCACCTCAAATAAAGGACAGTCAAATGGAATACCACGGTGATGAAGACATCCGCACGGAACCGACCGAGCGCCAGTTGGAAGTGGCCCTCGAAGAGGTCGTCGAGTGCATCATGGACAACGGCCAGTGGCCGAAGAAGGGCCGCGCCCAGTTCGACTTGTACGATTACCTGAACGAGGAACTCGACAGTTCTTACGCGCTGGAGATGTTCGTCGCTACGATGAGCAGCAACACGCAAGGGTTGGAAAACCGCATCGAACGCGAGCGCAAGCGCATTGAGAAGATGCTCCTCGACCACCTGCAAGACTCAGACATCGTGCGTGACCACGCAATGGAGGAAGGCGAATGAAACACTCTACAGTCGTCGGCGGCTCGACCGCCAAGCGCGTGATGAACTGCCCTGGCAGCGTGGCGCTGGTCGCCAAGATGCCGCCGCAGCCCTCCAGCACCTACGCCGACAAGGGTACGCTCCTGCACAACGTCATCAGCGAGGTGCTCGACCAGAACGTGGCCCCGCACTCGCTGGTGGGCACGACCTACGCCGAGCATATGCTGGACGAGGACATGCTGGATGAGAAGATCTTCCCGGCGCTGGCGGCGTTGGATGTCATCGACCCAGACAAGCAGATGGAGTTCGCCGTCGAGACCTCCGTCAAGTTCGGCAAGTGGCTGCCGGATGCGTTCGGCAGCGCCGACTTCTTGGGCCGCATCGGCGCGAGGGCCGTCGTGCTGGATTGGAAGTTCGGCGATGGCGTGGCGGTGGACGCCGAGGATAACGAGCAGTTGATGTTCTACGCCGCTGCCGCCATGCGGTCGCCGGAGGCCGCGTGGGTGTTCGACGGGGCCACCGAGATCGAACTCATCATCGTGCAGCCGCCCGTGACCCGGCGCTGGGTGACCACGCCCAAGCGCATCCGGTCGTTCGAGTTGAGCCTGAAGCGCGCCGTCAAGGCCGCTGCCGCCCCTGACGCGCCGCTGAAGGCCGGCGACCATTGCCGGTTCTGTCCCGCCAAACCGACCTGCCCGGTGATGACCGGGGCGGTTGACCGGGCGACGAAGGTGAAGCTGGACGCGTTGGACAACGACCTGCTGGGCGTGTACGCGTCCAACGCCGTGCTGTTGCAGGGCTGGATCGACGACCTCCACGCGCTGGTGCGGACGAAGATCGAAAAGGGCGCTACCATACCTGGTTGGAAGATCGTCGCCAAGCGCGGCACACGCAAGTGGGCCGACGCGGGCGAAGCCGCTACGGGTCTCGCCCCCGTTCTGGGCGACAGCATGTGGAAACCCATTGAATTGATTTCTCCCGCGCAAGCAGAAAAACTGCTGAAGAAGGAGAAGAAGGAATTGCCCCCCGATCTAGTTGTATCGGTATCGTCGGGCGATACGTTGGCGCCGGAATCTGATCCGAGGCCAGCGGTTTTGCAAATCGGGCAGCAGTTGACCGCCGCCCTTTCTAAACTCTAGGAGTAAAGTGATGTCAAATCTGACTGTGTTCAAATCGGCGGGCCTCCCCGCTGTGCAATCCCTCGCTGCTAACCTTCGCAAGCTGGAGGCGGATGTTGGTGGTGCGGGTGTCGTAATCCTCAAGATGGATCGCACCGGACATTGGGTCTTTGGTGCAGACCAGACCGAGGTGGAAGACGGCTCGGCCTGGGCCGTCAACCCGTTCAGCTTTGTCCACGGCTACATCGCGTGGGGTGATGGCGAGGTGCTGGGCGAGAAGATGGCCCCGGTGTCTGACCCGCTGCCGCCGCTCGACGCGGCCCCTCCCGGCGCCAAGAAGGGCTGGGAAACGCAGATCGGCATGAGCCTGAAGTGCATGTCTGGCGAGGACAAGGGCATGGAAGCGCGTTTCACGACCACTTCGGTGGGCGGGAAGCGTAGCGTTCAGGCGCTGGCCGTGGCACTCGCGGAGCAGGTCGAGAAAGCACCGGGCAAGCCTGTGCCGGTGGTCGGGCTGGGGTCGGAGCATTACCAGCACAAGTCGTACGGCCGGATCTTCACCCCGGTGTTCAAGGTCGAGGAGTGGGTCTCAATGGATTCCGAGGCTGAACAAGCCCCGGCGCCCGTCGAGGCCCCGGCGGCGGCCACGCCGCCTAACGCGCCCGACGCCCCCGCAGCGGGTCGTCGTCGCAGGGCGGCGGCGTAAGAGGGAGCGGGGGCGCAGGTCGGCCCCCGTCTTTTAATAAATTAAAGGACAATCAAAATGAATGAAGACATATATCGAGGTTTAGCACTTCTAGCCAACGCTATTACGCCGGCAAACGCAAGTCCGGGCCACGACGAATTTGGTAATCACGTTTCTTCTTTAACCGAGGCCGTTATGGGTATAGTTTCAGGTTTGCATGAAATTGCAGAGGCTATTGAACACTTAGCTCTTACCAACGAAAAATGATCTGGCTTGACTTCGAAACCCGTAGCCGCTGCGACTTACCCAGTCGTGGCGTCTACAACTACGCGCAGGACGGCAGCACCGAGGTGCTGTGCATGTCCTACGCGTTCGATGATGGTGAGGTGGCTACCTGGTTGCCGGGCCAGCCCTTCCCTGACATCGCCGGCCATCAGATCATGGCCCACAACGCCGCTTTCGAGCGGCTGATTTTTTGGTATGTGCTCCAGATGAACGTGCCGCTAGAGCAGTTCACCTGCACCGCAGCACAGGCCCGCGCCAACTGCGCCCCCGGCTCGCTTGAGGACGTGGGGCGGTTCGCGGGCGCCAGCATGAAGAAAGACCATCGCGGCGCGGCGCTGATCCGGCTGCTGTCCATTCCCCGCGCCGATGGCACCTTCAACACCGACCCCACGCTGATGGCCGAGTTCTTCGCCTACTGCGAGCAGGATGTGCGGGCCATGCGCGAGATCAGCAAGTCCATGCGCCCGTTGTCGGATGAGGAACTGGCCGACTACCACGCCAACGAGCGGATCAACGATCGCGGCGTGTTGGTGGACACCGCCCTGTGCCGCGCTGCCGTCGGCTACGCCGAGGCCGAGTTGGCCGAGATCCAGACCATCGTCGCCGAGGTCACCAAGGGCGAGATCACCAGCGTCCGGTCGCCCAAGATGCGCCAATGGGTGCAGGCGCGTGTCGGCCCCGAGGCCGTCAAGCTGATGTGGACTGGGGAAAAGTACTCCATCGACAAGCGGGTGCGGGCGAACCTGTTGGTGCTGGCCGACGAGTCGCCCGACGAGGTGCCCGCTGATGTCGCCGAGGTGATCCAATGCGCCGACGACCTGTGGGCCTCCTCGGTCGCCAAGTTCAAGCGCCTGGCCGAGTTGGCCGACGAGGAGGATCACCGGGTGCGCGGCGCGTTCGTGTTCGCTGGTGGCAGCGCCACCGGCCGCGCCAGTTCCTACGGCGCGCAGGTGCATAACTTTACCCGCAAGTGCGCCGCTGACCCCGCTGCGGTGCGGCAGGCGATGGTGCGCGGGCACAGAATCGTGCCAAACTATGGCAAGCGCGTCACCGACGTGCTCAAGGGAATGCTACGCCCCGCGCTGATCCCGGCGCCGGGGTGCGTGCTGGTGGTGGCCGATTGGTCGGCCATCGAAGGCCGCGTCAACCCGTGGCTCTCCAATTGCCCCGCCGGCGAGGTCAAGCTGGACGTGTTCCGCTCCGGTTTGGATCCGTACAAGGTCAACGCGATGGCGACCTTCGGCGTGGCCTACGATGACGTGACGGGCGAGATGCGCCAAGTCGGCAAGGTGCAGGAGTTGGCGCTGGGGTTCTTGGGCGGCGAGGGGTCGTTCGACACGTTTGGCCGCGTCTACGGTGTGCGGGTCGAGAACGTCCCACGAGTGATCCGCCTCTGGCGCACCGCCAACCCGTGGGCGATGCAGCACGGGCAGGCGCTCGAGGGCGCTTACACCCGCGCCATGCGGAACAAGGGGCGCGAGTTCTCCGGTGGCCGGGTGGTGTACCTCTACGATGGCCAGCACCTCTGGTATTCGCTACCCTCCGGCCGGGTGCTGTGCTACCCATTCGCCAAACTAGAGAGCGACGGCGTATCCTACTGCAAGGCAGCCTGGAAGCCCGCAGTGGACGCGACCGAGTGGCCCCGCGCCCGCTTGTGGCGCGGTCTGGCCGTCGAGAACGTTACCCAAGCAACCGCGAACGATTTATTGCGTGTGGCCCTGCGCCGCATCCCCGACGTGGTGCTGCATGTGCATGACGAGGTGGTGGTCGAGTGCGCTGAAGAAGAGGGCGAGCGGGTGGTCGCAGAGGTCGAGCGGGTGATGTGCGAGCCGCCTGAGTGGGCGGTGGGTCTGCCGCTGGGGGCCGAGGTGAAGATTATGACGAGATACGGAAAATAACACGCCCGCCGGGGGGATTCCGGCGGGCGCACGATGCAACCTAACGAGGGGACTATAGCATGGATTTTATCGAGTTCATCACCCGCTTGGCACCAGAGGGCGAGACCGTCCTGCTGGTACAACAAAAGACCAAGGCGTGGATCCCGCAACTGCCCGCCACCCGCCGCCGCGAGGGGTTGGCCTGGTACGCGAACACCGGCAGCTTCATCTTAGACCGCATGACCGCCGGCCTGTCGGCGGGCGCCGCCAATTGCACCCATGTGCTGGTCATGGTGCTGGATGACATCGGCACCAAGTCCAAGGTGCCCCCGCTGCCCCCAACCTGGATCATGGAGACCAGCCCCGGCAATTTCCAATGGGGCTACGCTTTTGGCGAACAGCCCGGCACCGGCGACTTCGCCGCCGCCATCAAGGCCATCGCCGAGGCCGGCTACACGGACGGCGGGGCCATCAACCCGGTGCGTAATTTCCGCATCCCCGGATCGGTCAACCTGAAACCCGGCCGGGGCAACTTCGCTAGCGTCCTGACCGAGTTCCACCCCGAGCGCGAGTTCACCCTCGCCGAGGTTTGCGCGGCGCTGGGCGTCACACCCGCCGAGGCCGACACCGCCGTCGCCCGCTCGATCGCGCTTGACGACGACGGCACCGACGAGGTGCTGGCGTGGCTGGCCGAGGCCGGGCACCTGACCGCTCGCGGCAACGCCGCCGGGTGGTGGGGCGTGGTCTGCCCCAACGCCGCCGAGCACTCCGACGGCAGCGTCGAGGGTCGCTACATGCCGTTGACCCGATCGTTTACCTGTCTGCACGAGCATTGCGCCGAGTGGACAAGCCCCCGGTTCCTCGCTTGGGTGGCCGAGCAGGGTGGGCCGGCGCACCTGACGGGTTTACGCGACGAGTTGCTCGCTGCCGTGATGGCGACGACCCTCGCCAAGCTGACCCCGAGCGACCTGTTCGGCAAGGACTCGGACGCCGCCGCCGCCATCGCGCAGGTCGAGCGCCGCGAGTTGGGCCGGGTCGAGAAGGCCGGCTGGTATGAGCGGTTTGCCTACATACAGGACGACGAGTCCTACTTCGACATGGTCGACCGCCGGGAAGTGGGCCGCGCAACCTTCAACGCCCTGTACCGGCACATATCCTGCAAGTCCGTTCACAACGACCGCAAGGTCGAGGCGTCGGTGTGTTTCGACGAGAACCGGCAGGCCAAGGGCGCCCCCGCCTTGGTTGGCATCACCTACGCCGCCGGCGAGACCGTCCTGTGCCACCGCGACGGGGACGTGTTCGGCAACCGCTGGCGGGACGCCCGGCAGCCCGCCGGCACCGGGGGCGTGTCGCCCTGGCTCGAGCATTGCGCCGCCTTGATCCCCATTGAGGCCGAGCGCGAGCATATTGTCGACGTGATGGCGCACAAGTACCAGCACCCGGAAACCAAGATTAACCACGCCGTTTTGCACGGGGGCGATGAGGGCTGCGGCAAGGACACTCTCTGGGCGCCGCTCCTCTGGGCGGTCTGCGGGCCGTCGCTACGCAATCGCGGCATTCTGGACAATGACACCCTCGGATCCCAATGGGGCTACCAGCTTGAGGCCGAGATCATCATCCTGAACGAATTGAAAGAACCGGACGCCCGCGAGCGCCGGGCGCTGGCCAATAAACTCAAGCCCATTATCGCCGCCCCGCCTGAGATGATTCCCATCAACAGGAAGGGGTTGCACCCCTACCAGATGGTGAACCGTTGTTTCGTTCTAGCGTTCTCGAACGACCCCGTGCCGATTTCGCTCGCCACGCAGGATCGCCGCTGGTTTTGTATCTGGTCGGCCGCCCCCCGCATGGAGCCTCGCACCGCCGCCCGCCTGTGGGCCTGGTACACCGCCGGGGGCTTCGCCGCGGTCGCCGGGTGGCTCGCCCGCCGGGACGTGAGCGCGTTCAACCCCGCCGCCGCCCCCGCCATGACCGAGTTCAAGCAGAACCTCATCGAGCACGGGATGAGCATGGCCGAGTCGTACCTGGTCGAGATGCTACGCGCCCGGCAGGCCGAATTCGCCTCGGGCGTCATCGGCTCGCCGTTCCACGCCCTCTGCGACCGCCTGACGGGTGGCGCCCCCGGTGGCGTCAAGGTGCCGCAGCAGGCCCTGCTCCACGCCCTGAAAGAGGCCGGCTGGCAGGACATGGGGCGCATCGGCGCCGTGGGTATGCCGACGAAGAAACACGTTTTCGCCGCCCCCGACATGCTGCACCTGAATAAGTCCGAGATGCGCCGCATGGTCGAGGCGCCGCCCCCGGCGCCCGTGTCGGTGCGGCTTGTGAAATAAAAAGGGCGCCCGTGGGCGCCCCTGTTAGGTGGTGGTGGCCTACAGGTCGAACACGATTACCAGCAAGGCCAGCAGCAGGAACACGCCGAGCGCAATCATGCCCGCGCCTCGCGCCGCGCCTCATACGCCGCCGCGGCGTCCGCGAACACCGCGCCGCAATGCAGGCACTTGGCCGGCTTGCCGGCCGGCGCCATCAGCCAGCCGTGATCGCAAACGCCCCGGCGCTTGAGCGCCGCCGTCAGCGCGCCCGCAGCCTCAAGGCCGCGCTGATCGAAATCGGCGTCTTGGAAGCCGCCGGGCAACTCCGGATCGTGGCTCATGCCGCCGCCCATTGGCACTCGGCCGCGTCCATGCCGCCGGCGCGCATAGGCATGATGACGCCCACCGCGTCAGCGGTCAGGTAGACCAGCCCGGAACCGTTGCCGCCCTGCACCATGCCGAAAAGACCTTGACCCGAGCCTAGGTCTTCCGCCGCCCGCTTAAACCTGGTCAACAGGTCAGGATCATAAAATGCCGCCGCGCCGTCTGGCGCCTTGGGGATCACCTTGCGATAGTCCGGAAACGGCCCCGGCGCCGGCACGAACACCACCGCCTCACCCATCGCCCGTGTGAGCCTGCACTCAGGCTCGCCCGGGATCAGGATGATGGGCAGGCTCTTGCTACCTTTCCAACCGAGCGCCGCCTTGATGGCGTCCGCCGGCACAATGCCCGTCCATGTGTCCGTGTCCGGCTCGCCCGCCGCCCGCTGTATCAGCATGACGTGCCCGTCCGTTGCCGCCATGCGAATACCGGCCGGGCTTGCTTCGATTAACACTCCATGCAATTCCCGCCGGCGGTCGTCGGCGTCCGTGGCGGTAAACCGCGCCGCCGCCTTGAGTTTATTACGGTCGAGCATGATCATAGTGAATTGTCCTCTAATGGATTGTGACGTGCCCTAGTGCGCGTCCAGTAGCGGCCGGGGGGCCGCTACAGGCCGAGTACTAGACGATATGTGTTAGGTGCAATTCCATAACGGAGGGGAACAGGCCGCCGCTTACGCGAGCCTTAAAATGCCCGGTGATGTTCGGCTCGCTGATCGCGGTGAACGTGTAATTTTCATCACCTAAGTCCTGCCACTCTTTTTTGATCCGGACGACCTGCCCGATCGTGACCGATACCGCCCCGAGCGTGTCGTCGGCCGCTGCCGCTGCCGCTTCGACCTCGGCGTCCTGCCCTAGGCCATGCGTGAGGGCGTACCGCCACGCTGCCGACCATAGCGCACGGTCGTCGTCGTCCTGCGTGTCTACGGCGCGCCCCACGACCTGCTCGAAGGCATCCGCCATCGTCACGTTTGCATCGCAGTAATCATGGGAGTGACATACGCCAGCGTCCGCCGTGCTGTTTAGATTCTGCATCTCCGCAAAGTGTGCCGGCGGTAACTCGGCGCGCAAGCGTGTAACGAATTCGGCGCCAATTGCTTCCGCGTGGGCGCTCATGCGAGCGCCGCCTGTGCGCGCTCGCGCCAGCTATCATCGGCGAGCGCGTCCTCGAGAATACGCTTCAGATGCGCGATCTCTTCCTGCAATTCTTCGATCGAGACAACATCGGCCGCGAGGGCGTGTTGCATGTCAATCCGCGCCGCCAGTGCGCCCGCGAGCGTGATATCGCCCGCTTGGTACGCTGCGCGTTCTTGTTCTTCGATTGTTAGTTGCATGGTTAACCCCAAAAAATTAGATAAAGGAAAACAGCGGCCGCGCCGGCGGCCGCCATGTGGGACAGGAAAGTGTAGGCGTCGGTCATGTTAGTGGCGCCCGTCGGTCCAACGCTCGCGCCGGATAACCGTCGCGCCGGGATACGTCCGGCGCAGAATACGTTGGCACCCTGCGAGGGTGAGCGCCTGCCCGCGAGCGCCCGCGACCCAAGCGCTGTTCTGGAAGTTCGCCCTATGCTGCGGGCTGTATTGCGTGTATGTCACACTGTAGATTAGTGGCATAATTTAATCTCCTGTAGGTTATCGGCACAATGCGCGCCCGATAGCGGCCGGCGCGGCCGCTATTAGTTGAGCACTACGCTGCTAGCTTGATATCGATGACACGCTTGCGTGTCCCATGCGCCGGGAATCCGACGATCACGTCCCTCTGGCGCTGGCACAGCTGACAAGAGGCGCATGTGACATCGTCCCTCTGCGTAGCAGGGCAGACTACGACCGCACGGCCGGCCGGCGTCTTGACGTTGGCCGTGGCCGTTGACGGCAGCACGACGACGACAGGCCCGGCTTTATGATCTGCGAGGGTATCGGCATCCGCTAGATCATTGGCGCTTAAATTGACCGTGAATCCCCAGTTATTCGCATGGCGTATCCAATTAATCGATTCGGCATCGCGGTGATGCGAGTAAGTGAAACCGCGCTTGCCTTGGTTTGCGTGGACTAACTGGCCTAGCTTTACGGCGTCGACCGTGCCGGCCGGCGTCACCGGCAAATCGCCGGCTTGATTGTGCCGCCAGACTTGGCCGGCCGGCAATTGCGCGATCGTGGCGGTAAACGCTGCCCAATCGGTTCCGCGTGTGCCGGCGCTCACCGCTGCCCAATGCAAGGCCAAAGGGCCAGAGGCAGCGTAACAGCCGGCGCGCATGGCGCAATCCGGCGGGCAGGATGCCTTTTCGGTGGTGCTAACAGGTATCGGGCCTGTTTTGCTGTTTGCGCTTTTGAGTGTCAAGTGTACTTGCATGGTCTAGTTTCCTTTAGTGTATGAGCATGCGCGCCGGGGGGCGCGCATGGGTGCAGCTATTGCTCAATGCTATCCATAATCCAAGCTGCCGCATAAGCTGCCGCAACACCCAAGCACACGAACGCTGCGGTTCCTGCACACACTGCTAGCACTGTTTCTCCGTAACTCATTTTGCTGCCCCTAGTTTGCGCGCAAATTTGCGCGACAAGTAATTGGAACACACATTTACCTGGTATGCAAGCAAATTGTTTGCAGGATAGGCAATTGCGAGCGCCCAATAGTCACGATATAGGCTATGCGGTTTTATGCGGCGCTCATAGGGGATTCAAGGCAAATAGGCAATATTGTCATTTAATCTCACAAGTCTATAAAGGCAGGTATTTGGGGTAATGCTGCACTGCGCTGCGTTTACGGCGCGACTTTTCCGGCGCGACTATATTGCCTATTTGACCTATCGCCCATGCCGCACCGGCGCGCGCTGGCGCAAAAGGCCGCGCAGATTTTCGAGCGATCGCACAAAGTTTGATGGCCAGCAGCTACCGGCTCGCCGGCCGGCGCGCATATGGCCACCAGGTAATTGGTGCAATGCACAATGCACCAGGTGTAAGTGAGTGCCCACTAACTTATGCATTGTGAAGTGAGTGCCCACTAACTTGTGCAATGCAGCATAAAGTGAGTGCTCACTAACTTGTGCAGCGCGGCATGGGGGGGCCAGGGCCTTGCGCCGGCCGTGCAGGTCAGGGTAGCCCCCACGAACAATTTTTATTTTTTAGCTAACACCGCAAGCCAAACGCTTACAACTCCCGCATAGGCCAAATAGGCTAAATGGACAACTGATTTCGGGCCGTGGTATAACGCAGCCATGTTCCGTTCACTGCCGTTAGCGATCCGTCCTAGAATCCAGGCGACAGAGGCGCGCCTGGATGCCATATACAAAGCAGCAGCTATGGGTTTGAAAGGAGACTCACTGGCACTGGCGTCTGGGATGCTGCCTGTGGAGTACCGGCAATTGTGCCAATTTGACCCATTGGCCGAACTGGCCGCGCAGAAAGGCAAAGCAGACAACGAACTGCGCGCCGCGCAGAAACTGAACGAGGCCTCCGACCAAGGCGACGCCAAGGCGAGCCTCGCCATCCTGCAACACGCCCATGGCTGGACGGCCAAGCAAGAGATTAGCGTGGACGTCTACCAGAAGATCAGCGTCCTCACGGCGCTTGAGCAAGCAAAGGCGCGTGTGATCGAGGGGACGGTGGTGGGCTGATGCAGACTCCCGTCTACACCTCGGACGAAGAGCAGCGGCTGATGGTGGAGTTGTGGTCGCCCGCGCTGGCGGACGACCCCGAGGCGTTCGTGTTGTTCGCGTTCCCGTGGGGGCAGAAGAACACGCCGTTGCACAAGTTCCGTGGCCCGCGCAAGTGGCAGCGCGAAGTCTT